>ULNS01014381.1_pt1 | contig 83461 bp, 63 predicted proteins | sample 1951981 | NCBI WGS metagenome assembly ULNS01 (sample SAMEA4835583, study PRJEB28245) | human gut metagenome | biome: gut microbiome; material: fecal sample | place: Denmark | collected 2008
TGTACTGTCAAAAAGTTTTAGCGGACAGTAATACTTAGAAAACAGTTTTAATACAAACTGTCAACATCTCACTACGATTATCGTAATCTGTCATACTCAATAGACATACCAATCGAACATCTTATCCGTTTTTGACAAAATGACATATTGAACGCTGCAGTTATGGCGCATTTTCAATCCATTATCTGTTTTCGGTCGTCCGGGCCTGATTTTTTGTCCGTTTTTCATGGCGAGGATACAGTTCCCCCACATGAGCTCCGCATTGACTGCAAGTTTCAGTGTCAGGCAGACGCCAAACGCGCCCTTCGTTCTATCCTATCCGCCAACTGCATGCCACCATGTCGCTGCCGAACAAGAAGCACAGGATTTCCGTCCGCGTCGTCCAGCCTTGACCCTTTTGACACCGTAGCACTGTCCCGAACACATCCGACACCTTCCGAAACCACCACACACCCAGATTGCCCAATGAAACGTTTTAAGAAAAAAGGCCCTAAACCTCCACCACAAAAACCTCAATAATACAACTCCCTCACCCAGCTTCCACCGCCCAAACAAAAAGCCCCGCAAACAACACGCACCACCAAACTTCCAAGCCGATGATTAAGATCAATGCCACTGCAGACCTCACACCTCCAAGATACTTGTCAATGAAAATGCACGTAATAGTCTCATTGTCACCCAAACGAAAAAGATTCGCCCGAATCCTGTATAATCCCACAGATTACTCCAAAATTCGAGCGACTAATTAATCTCTCTCCCCTACAGTCCACGAACAATCTCCACGAAATTCTCTATCACGTACTCGGCGTCCTCCATTGACATTTTGGTATTCAGAGGAAGCGTGATTTCATTTTCGAACAGGTGATAGGCGTTCGGGAAATCGGCGATGTCGAAGCCGTGAGCCTTGTATGCGGTCATCATCGGGAGAGGCTTGTAGTGGACATTGGTTGCGATGCCGCGCTCGGCCATCTGCTCGATAACTTTGTTGGCCTCTTCGCGGGTGCGGCCCTGAAGACGGACCAGATAAAGATGGTGCGAAGAACAATGATCTGGAGCCCTGTGATTCAGATACTTGACCTGATGGGCTGGATCAAGGCCAGCGTTCAGAGAATCGATGCCGGCATTGTACAATGAAACCATCTCGTGACGTTTCTCCAGCATTGACGGATAACGCACGAACTGGACTAGACCAAGAGCCGCCATGATGTCGGTCATGTTGCATTTGTACCATGGGCCAATGATATCGTACTCCCATGCACCTAGCTTCGTTTTTGCGAGCGCATCCTTGTTCTGACCATGAAGCGAGAACAACTGGGAGAGACGGTAGATAAACTCATTCCAGGACTCACCCTCAATGAAAGGCACAGGACTTCCGCAATACACCTGCTGGCGCTCCACCTTCTCGTTTCCGAACGGCAGATTCCATGTCAATGCGCCGCCTTCGGCAGTAGTGAAATTCTTCACCGCATGGAAAGAGAACGAAGAAAAATCAGCAATCTCGCCAGCCATCTTGCCATGACGCGAAGCACCAAATGAATGAGCGCAGTCATTGGAAATGGCGATACGGCCCAGAAGCTTCTGAATGTCATTCGCAGGATGGAATTTTGCCAGAATTTCAGGACGGTTCACTATCTCACGAACCTTATCCACATCAGCGCAGATACCAGCAATATCCACAGGGACAATGACTTTGGTGCGTTCCGTGATAGCATCAGCCAGTTTATCGTAATCCATCTCTACATTGTCCTTCTGAGAATCCACCAGGACAATGGTAGCACCGACATGAGCGACGACAGATGCCGACGCAGTATAAGTATAGGCCGGAACAATCACCTCGTCACCGGGACCGACACCAAGTATATGAAGAGCCATCTCCATAGAAGCAGTTGCAGAATTCAAGCAAACCGTCTTCTCGGTATGGACGTATTCTGAAATCTCTTTCTCAAGTTTCTTAGTCCGCGGGCCGGTAGTAATCCAACCGCTAAGAATAGCATCACGAACTTCATTTGCCTCTGCCTCCGTCATATCTGGCGGGCTGAAAGGTACATTTCTTCTTTTCAAATCTGTACTCATTGTATTGTTATTTTAAAAGTCTTAAATTTAGCGCTCTTTAATGATTACCCAAAATGTTTTGAATATCAATTTGATATCATACCAGAAAGATGCGTTTTGCACATAATCCAGATATAACTTGATCTTCTCCTGCATAATCACATTGATATAGTAATCTTCAGGATTCTCTGCCTTCTCCATCAACTCATTTTCATTGCGGAATTTAATGGATGCCGGGTCAGTGATGCCTGGTCGGACATCCAGCACATGCATTTGTTCAGGTGTCCAATAATCGACATAATGCCTTACTTCAGGGCGCGGCCCCACAAGACTCATGTCGCCGATGAAAACATTGATTAGCTGAGGCAGTTCATCGATCTTGAACTTGCGTATGAAGTATCCGCTGCGAGTAACACGCGGATCATGACCACCGATAGTTACAAGGCTTCCCTTGTCAGCCCCGACCCTCATTGACCGGAACTTGAAGATGCGGAAATCCTTATTGTGCCGTCCTACACGCACCTGCCTATAAAAAACAGGTCCAGGAGAGTCCAATTTTATCCATATCGCAATGACCAAAAACAATGGACTCAAGACCAATAAACCAAGACCGCTTGCTACAATATCAAATACTCGTTTCATTATTGAATATTATTTTTTCCATACATTTTTTCGGCCAATGCCCCATTTCCAAATCAGCCATGACCGCATTCTCTTGAATAAGCCTAAAATATGACTATCTTTTCCATATACCAGATTATATTTCCATCTGTTCGCAAAATAACGTCGGATTTTTTCAACTAAAGAACTCGCATTGACATATTTGGCATCGATGATATCTTCAAGCACCTTTTTCTCCAGTTCAGCATCTCGGCTCCAGTCCGGGAAACAATCTGATGGAAAGCCAAGGTAATCAATGCATATTCCATTGAGACAGCAGAGAAATCTGAAGAATCCGCCTTTAACTGCAATCTCTCTGACCTTATTCCAGTCGATGCTGTCTTCGGCAGAATTCTTTACCATCATGCCGTAGTCCAAAACCTGTCTCAGATTTGCACCTCCGAACACAAAATGACCGCCAAGATGTAACGGAAGAAAGACCACATTGAACATATCAGATGGAAGATAGCATCCGGAGGTGTCGTCATACGTGGAATGTTCTGTAAGCTCTTGTTCCAGAAACTTTTCTATGTCAGACAGCGAGTCATGTTCCAGTTCACAGATAACCGTAGCATGATTCTCTACCTGGATACCGTGATAAACGAATGTGCTGTGTTTCTCCTCGTTTTGCTTTACCTCAATGCCCAATCCTTTTATCAATTCATCTCCCCGTTCTCCATCGGAGAGAAATAGGTCAATGTCTCCTGAAGAACGATGATTCGGTCGTGGATAGTTAAGAGATAATCCAAATCCCTTCATCAATACAGGCCGAATGCCATGCTTATTGTAGAAATCCGACAATGACCGGATTACCCTCAAATGCAGTTTGTAGAGATGCTCCAGTTGAGTAGTGATGCCAATGAGATTCAGCAGCAGCTCTTTAGGAGGACGACAATCTTCCGGTAAACTCCCCAAAGAATCGAGACATAATCCGGCCAGCCCCTGTTTATGGGCAAACGCAATCACTCCTCGCCAATCCTTATCCGAAAGGGAAGAAAACAGATTGCTGTCAATGACTTTACCATTGACCTGAAATGCAAGCAAGTGGTAGAAAGCTCGCCTGGAAATGGTGTCGGAAACGATTCTCATAACCGTTCATATTGTTCATATATCTGATCCAGTGGAGCCGAAAGATACTTTGCATCTCTAATCGGGCCGACGTTCTTTATCGTCAAGTGTTTCATCTTCGCATGGGGTCAATTACACTCTTCAAATCTAATAATAATTTTCAGCAGTTTCAAATCTATTTCCAGTCGTCTGACCGAATTTTTTGGCTGTCTTCCGTTATATGACTATATCACAACATTAAATGTTACTTTCTGGAGCGTTTTCAAATGTACCATTTCAGACATGGTCTCATTCGGTTCAGCAAAGAACAGTAACGACATCCGCAATACGATGGCATACAACAATTCGATGCAGCAACTCCTGCTGACACTGTTTGAATTCGCATCTGACAACACTATATTGGCGAATGCCAGTTTCAGGCCGCGCCTTTCAACCTAACTTGATCCCTGTTTCTTTCTCATCTTTGCGTTTTGTGTGCGAAGATATAACTCTTCAGTATTTACGTCAAGATGGGATTGTAGGGACAGTTTCGATTTATTTTCAAACATTTAAGACTTTTGGATACAAGAAATTGAAAGATTCAGAATGTCGATGACATAATGAGGTGAGCGAAGCCGTAAACAGGCCTAGTCAGGCATAAAAGCATAGCTTTTTGGGGAATTTAGTGATATGTCTTTTGCATATTTCACAATTATATCGTGAAATTGAACGCTCGACATCTTATCATGCTCTCCTCTGTTTTTTGACACATGCTTATTATAGACAGAATCCTTATGAAAGAATACAAATGAGCCTTTTAAGTATCGACATACATGCCGAGGCTTAAATGTATCAATATCAGAATTCGACATATTTTCAAATTTTTCAAGTGAGATGTATTCTGCAGGAGATATTTCATATACTTCTTCTGTATAATCATCTTGTTGACCATGATCCAATGCTATAGGTTCGAGATTATCTGTCTCTAATAAGAAATAGTTCCATTCTGCTTCATCGTTAATAAACTCAAAAGATAATTTCTTTGGTTTTACAATATAAATTAATTCACCACAGATAAGCTCAATGCTATCACTTTCATTTGAAACGGCTGCATCCGTCAAATCCAATCCACCAGAATCAGGGAAAAACATATGATTTAGACTATCATATTTACCTAAAAGTCTAAGTACATTCACTATGTCTTCTATATTTTTCCATTCTGCATGAGCCGGAATTATTGTAGGAAACAACTGCTCTTGTATTTCTTGCCATTGCATCAGATTCTCTTTACTCCAACTTGCATTTATCTGTATCCATTCCTCAAACTTGTTCTTCATTTCTTCTGCTGTTGGACGTGCACTTTCTGTATAATCTGTACATTGCGCCAACAGTTTGTCTAATGGATACAGGTATTTATCACATCTCAATTTGCGTGATAAACCAATTTCTGATGTCGCTATATATTGCCCCCCAAAAGAGAACTCGTCACCAGTAAGGATTATCCAAATAGTTTTCGCCATTGAATACACATCTGATTTATACTTATCAGCACTCTGTGCATCTTTTTCCATTTGTGGTGCGATTGTTTGTTTTGCTCCAACTTTTTTCCCTACTGGAGTCTTAAATTTTTTCCTTTTAAAATATACAAGGCCGAAATCTGATAAAACATATTCTCCGTTATAAAAAAGAATGTTAGCAGGTTTTATGTCTCTATGTGCAATATCATTCTGATGCAAATCAACAAGCATATTCAGTAACATTCGAATTACTTCTACTTTTTCATCTAAAGTGAACTTCTTTATTTTCTGCTCGACAGATTCAGCTAATGGCATTACATAATATATAGGAATATTTACATCTACATTTTTCTTGTTTTTTGAAGGAAGGTTTTTATCGATTATAGGTAGCACGCCATGAATTCTTTGATGTTGCTCCATAAAATCCACCTCATCTATAAACCTTTTATAAGCTGCTCCATAACGACTAAACTTAAAGAATTTGATGGCATATTCTTTCTTCTCGTCATTCCTACACATCCATACCTCACCATTTCCACCAGAGCCAAGTCTTTTGGAAAGTGTCCATCCATTAATCTTACGATTAGGTCTTAGATTGAATTTTGCAAGATCATTTTGCTGATTGACCATATACTATTACTTTTTCAGTTTTCTCCCACTGAAGAACCCTACTATCGTCCCCCATCCGTACGAGATATGCACACAGAAAAACATTATGAACAATGGTAACAGATATTTCCAACCATGTTCTTTGGCAGCCATTACAGAGGCCAACAAGTCACATATAAAATATAAGCACAATCCTGCCAATAAAGCAAAAAAGAAAGGCAACCATACGAATGACAATAACACACCACATATAATACCTGCCACAAACAATAGAGGCACAAGATGACGTAGGCCTATAGATTCTCTGTCTATATAAAACAAATGACCGATAGATTCTCCGTTGGCATACATCTGCTTGCATGATGTGAGTAAAGTAGGACGAGCATAATATGAACTCACAATCTCAGGGTCAAAGTATACTTTATATCCAGCCTTGCGGATACGAGAATTGTATTCATTGTCTTCTGCACGAGGAAGGTCTTCACGCATACCTCCTACATTATCAAACACATAACGAGGGAAAGCGCCAAATGGAACAGTATCAACATAGTCTGGCTTCATTCCTACACGAAAAGCAGAACCACCTATTCCGAATCGAGAATAGTTCAAAATGGCATTAGTCTTTGCCCATAAACTATCGTTAAAAGGAAGAATTATACAACGACCACCCACATTGCCTCTTTCACTATCAGTTTCCAATCCTTTGATACACTTCTCTATATAATCTTTATTATATAATGCATGGGCATCCAAACGCACTATATAAGGAGCATCAGATGACTTTACACCTATATTAAAAGCAATTGATTGTATTCTACCTGGATTATTAAGGAATCGTATATTCTGATATTTACGTTTATACTCCTCCACGATATCCTTTGTTCTATCCTTACTTCCACCATCAACCACCATCACATCCATATCTGCGAACGGATATGACTGACTAATAACGGAATCAAGACAACGGGCTATAAACTTCTCCTCGTTTAAGGTAGGGATAACTACTGCTACTTTGAACATATCACTTTTGAATATTTAGCCTTCCGCTATTAACTTTATAATCATAACTATGCCTTCCTTCTTCTCGAAAATCAGCATTATAGCGTCCTAATACATCCTTAAAAACCTCTTCATACTGCGGAATGAAAAGATCGTCTTTCTCGTAAAGATGCTGGATGATCTCTTTTGCAAGCGGCTTAGTAACAGATAAATCAGTCTTTCCTTTATTAAAGCTAGTGCCCTTTATATTTCCAGGGGAAACATTGAGAATTCGATTGTCACTACCATTTTTTTCCAATTCTATATTTACACTTTCAATAAATATTTTAAGAGCAGCTTTAGTAGCTCCATAAACAGCAAAAAATGGAGACGACATAAAACCCGCAATACTTACCATAACTCCGCAATAAAATTCATTTCTCGACATTAATCTATCCATAAAGTGATGAATGATTCTAATAGGAGCAACAGTATTAACGGAGAACGAATTATTAATATAATTTTCAGGAACATCTTTAAATAGGCTTAAACGACCAAATCCAGCAGTTATCATCAACGTATCAATATCATTAAATTTGTCGAATAAGCTATAGTCTTCCGCCATTAAGTCAAATTGAAAGTTTTCAAATTTAGAATTAATAAATTCGTCAGAAACAAGTTCCTTGTCAACTATATATACTTTATCATAATCGTCACGATTTGCTAATTGAGTCGCTATCGACAACCCGATACCATTAGCGCCTCCCACCACTAGTGCTCTTTTCATAACTCTTTATAATTTTCAGATTGGTTATATTTTTCAATAATTTCAGTTATTGCCACACTTTCGCGTCTACGTAACTTATAACTACTCATTCTATGATTGACAATCATAGACATAAATTCCTGAATTTCATAGCGAAGACCGTCTCCATCATAGCTATAAAAAAACTTTTTATTTTTCGTCTGATCTTCATATCGAATTTCAAAGAAGTCCGTCAGCCACCAAGGTGCAGGAACATACACATATCCTTTTGTTCCGGATATAATCATATTACCTTCAGTCTTTATTCCAATACCCAAGGTCATTGAAGCTGTTGCATGAGGATAACAAATGTTGGCTTTTGTGTATATGTCGACACCATTTTCAATTTTAGAATAGAAATTTACTTTCTCGTATTCTCTACCGAGGATCTTGATGATAGCCATCATGTTTAATGAGGCATGTTCATTCATTGCTCCACCTGCTTGAGATTTGTCCAGTTCACGTGTAGGGGCAGATACCATCTTTGATAGAGATGTTTTTACGTCTACGACATCACCAATTACACCACTTTTCACAAGAGTTACAAGATGATTAAACGATGGGCAAAATGCTGTTTTGCTCGCTTCTAAAAGCACTAAATTTCTCTTGTCTGCATAATCATATAGTTTGCGTGCTTGCATTGCAGAAAGCATGAATGGGATTTCGCAAAGCACATGTTTTCCTGCGCTAAGCGATTTCTTAGCATAATCATAATGAGTGAGATGTGGTGAAGCAATGTAAACAGCATCAATTGTCTCTAGGAAATCCTCTAACTTTTCAGAGTATACGTCTAATCCAAACTTCTTTCCAAAAGATAAAGCGTTCTCTTTGTTGGGATCATAGACAGCGGTCACACTGGCACTGCTTACAAATTTTGACTCGGGGACAAAACGACTTGCAATACGGCCAGAACCGATAATGCCTATGCGGTAAATTGTTTCAGTTCGTTCTCTAAGTAATGTGGAAGATATTCCTTCAGTACGTGGAAGATAGACGACCTTGCAATATTCGTTTAAATAATCAAATTTTCCTTTCCAATCAGAACCTATAGCGAATATATCAATATCATATCGCTGAATATCGTCAATCTTCTGTCCAAGATAGTCTTCAATAATAACTTCATCAGCATAACCGGTAGCCTTTACAGCCTCTACGCGTTCGAGCACGTTGTTTCTAACATTCAGTTTTCCCCTGCCTCGATCAAAGCTGTCGCTAGTAACGCCTACAATAAGATAATCTCCCAACGCTTTAGCTCTGCGTAGAAGATTAATATGACCTTCATGTAGGAGATCATAAGTGCCATATGTTATAACTCTTTTCATTTTTGTTACTCCTCTTCAAAACTTCCATAATCGACATTGAGTAAATGATGTCCTCTCCTTGATTCTTCAGGAGGCAATTTCATATAGTCTCCAAAGTAAAACTCCAAGAACGCATTAATATTCTCCGGTGCCATCAACGAGATTGTTTCAAATGGCACCTTTGTCGCCGTTCCCCATAATGTCCTTTTTGTAAAAGTATTATTAAATCGAGACACTAAAGAATGGCCACCCATAAAAAGTGTTTCCCTATCATTATAATGCTCAATTTGTCTTTCAAAGAAATGCCTAATACAGGAAATCCTCAAACAAGATGACATTAGCATTGCAAATTTCCGCAAGACTCCTTTCGGAATATAACCTTCATGAGTAGACTGTTCATAAGCTACCAAAATCTTACCGCAGAAGTACCACCAATATTGGCCTAATTTTCCATTTGGGACATTATCTAGAGGAAAAATATCAACAAATATTCCTTGCTTATTTCTTGGTACTGTCCCCTCTGACGCAACTTCATCAAAATAGGTTCCTAACAATCTAACCTTAGAAAAATAACCAGTCCAGTCTTTTCTTTCCTGCTGAAAATAAAACTGAGAGGAATCAAACTTTTCACTATTACACAGTTTGATAAACTTGTTATAATTATTTCGCGTCATAGCAATATCCAAGTCATCATCCCAAGGAATAAATCCGCCATGACGAACTGCACCTAATGCAGTGCCACCAATGATATAATATTCAATACCATTCTCTTCGCAGAGAGTATCAATGTATAGCATTACATTGAGGATGTAATTTTGCAAGCGGAGAATCTGGTACTCGTCTTTCAGTCCTTCCCTTAATAGTCTTTTTATTACCATATTGTCAAGCTAATGTGTGTTAAACATCTTTTCGCCCTGAAATTGAATCAATTATAAAACATTCCACAAATCTCAAATCATGTCTATTTCTCACATTCAGTTGTAATTGATAAAAGCAATTTCTGAAAACGTGCTGAATTTTTCTTTATAGAATGGTTATTCGCCGCAACCTGAAGAGACTTTTTAATATTTTCATTTCTAACTTTTTCGTTATCTAAAATAGTGCGAATTGTTGTTCTTAATTCGTTCCTACTGCCTACATACCAACCTGCACCAGTTTTTCTTAAGTAGATGGAGCAAGCTAATTCTGGGGCTGCATATAAAACGAAAGAACGACCACAAGATAAACAATCAGCGATTTTTGTCGAAAAACCATACTTTAATGATTCTTGAAACTTTTCATTTTGGCTTTCGGCATGAATTAATATATCACTATGCATAATAATATCAACGACCTTTTCATAAGAGACATATCCATGAAATCTAATTCCTTTTGTTGTTTTAAAAAAGTTTTCGATATTACTCGATGCTTTTCCATATACATCCAAATAATAAGAATCATTTAATTCTTGCAGAACATCAGCGACATCAGCAAGTGCTTTAAATCGATCAAATCCAAAGTTTCCTAAATACGTAAATTTAGGAGATTCCGAATTAAATGACAAATTTGAAGGGCTCAGTGACGAACTATTATGTATTACAATAGAGGGAACATGAAATAAAGCATCGTTGTCTACTTTTAAAGAGTCGTTTAAATAAACTGCATAGCTTGCATATTTCATCGCACGTTCATAAGCGTGGTTGTATATTTTCTTATAAATCGGAAAGAATATTGCATCTAAAAAACCTTTATATAAAAAATTTTTTCTCAAAAAATAAATGCCTTCTGTATTAAAAAAGACCAATTTGGCATTATACCTTTTTGCTATGTCAATTGCAATATTATGTGTAAATGCAGTATCACCGCTCTGTATTACGACAATTTGCGGATTAATATTATCTATCCATCTATAAAAAGACTTGCCCTTCCATGCCCCAATTGTCCACACTACATGTCGAATAATTGATTTTATTGAAGTCCGTTTAATTCTGTTGGCAGGAATTAACGAGGAAGAGATTAATTCTCTAGATTTCAAATCGTTTCGTACAGCTGGCTTAAGGCTAATAGCCGCTTTCAAAGCAGCAAAATCACTCACACAGTAATAATTATTGCAAACATTATAATCTGGAAAGTCTGTGCTAATACAAAACTGGGCTAATTTGTCTTGTGGCCACCCTGTAAACAAACCACCTAATGTCCGACCATTAGAGTTGGATTTAGAAAAACTATTATTACTAATTACTAGTACTTGTGGATAACTAATCATTGTATTCTTCCTAACAACAAATCTGAATATAATTTAATATAATTGGAAGCCATTATCTCTTTTGAATATATGGACTTTGCTTTTTCAGAAATAAGAGTAGCACACCACTCTCTATTTAAGAATAATTCTATTGCATCATATAGTTTATTAACATTAGCATATTCTACAAATTGCGAAAAATCATCTATTGCAATGCTCTCAGGCCCACCAGCCATGAAACCAACCACTGGAGTACCACAACATAGACTTTCTGCAACTACCATTGAAAAAGTTTCGCGTCTTGAAGTAATAACCGTAACATCCGCTAAAGTATAAAGGGCAGCCAAGTGTCTCTGTTCCTTTATACTTCCCCACAAAAACACATTTGGCGGTAAACTAGTTACCTCTCCTATATGACTTGAAACGACCACAAACTGATATTGAGGCATCTTTTCTGCGAGCAATTTTATGTAGTATCCTCCTTTGGGGTTATTCTTTTTAGTACTAAAAGATGCTGTTACATGTAGAATTATTTTCTTTCTACTACTATTTATGCAATTCTTCACATAATCTATTTCCTCATTTGTTGAAGGATGAAACAGAGTAGTGTCTATCCCATTTGTGACAACCGTACATCTAAATGAATTGCAAATAGGTGACAGTTCCATGCGTTTTAAACTCCACGGAGAAACTGCTGTAAATAATAAGTTTTCTATTTTAAAGGAGCTAAAAGCTCTTCTCATTAATTCCCATGCTTTGTGGGTATTGTCTAATATATTATTACCAGTCGCTTCTTTTAGGATCATACAATTATGGCAACCTGTTTCTTGTTGAAATTTCGTACACGTATAGGAGTGTCCACAATTCCCTGTATAATAGAATTCTGCATGATTGGTAACAACTGTTTTAATGTTTGACTTCGATAAAAATTTTAATAACTTATATATATTAACGCAATAGCTATTGATACAATGCAAATGCACTACATCTGGTTTTTCATCCATGATAATATTAACAAGATGCTTTGTAGCAATAGGGCACACAGCATACATCATCCAACCGAATAAGTTGAATAGATGGTATAGTTTTGATTCAAATTCATAGCAGAATTTGTAAATATTTGAATCGCTCACCTTCCCACCACGTCCATAGCATACGATGGATTCAAAAGAGTTTTTGAGTAAATATTGATGGATGTCATATACAATTTTTCCCGTACTACCTTTTTGGTAAACACAATTCACTTGTAGAATTTTCATTATATAAAGTATTTGTTATGGTGCAGTATTTCAAATAACATAGATTAAAGCCATCTACCAAAAACAAAGTCCAAATTAACTGAGGGTAACCATCTATAACAGGCTCCAGGAAGATTTGAACAATTATAGAAATAGTTACCGCTAATAATAAAATGCGGACTTCATTATTATCTTTTACATTATAAATTTTTAATAATCTTCCAAACGCGGTGCAAAGGTATATTACAAATGGGATGAAGAAAATAAATCCGTACAGGTCAAATGACTCCAATAGAACATTATGAGCAAGTAATTGAGTACTATTGAAGATATATTTACCTCCCCAAGGATAGTTCAACATATTATTTATATAAAGTACAGTCAAATCAAATCGGCTAGTCTTTATTCCTTCATCAATAAATCTTTCAGCCATTGCTGAATTGCTGAATAATGGCAACAGGTAATTCAACAATACAACACAAGCGATAACTAATACAAGAATAGTTCTCAATCGATTTCGCACATAATGGCACTTAAATAATTCATATAGCATTGTTACATATACTAGGATAAATAAAAGGAAAGGAGTCCTAGTTGCAGTCCCTAAATTTACTACGAATACGATGCTAACGCATAAGGCTCCAAGAATATAAAATCTCAACTTCTTTTTACAGAAAAAGCAATAAAAAGAGTATGCTATCGGCACGCAGGATATCATGCCAGCTAAAGTAACCGCTATATTGTCTTTTGTCCAAAAATCGACTAATTGACGTTGACCAGCTACATGGCCCAACACAACATAGTTTAATAATAATAAAAAAAATAAATTAATTAAGTACCCAATGGTTGCCGAGAAGACAATGCGCTTAACTAGAGCAAATTGATTATTTGCGCCTCTAAACAACTTGACACCAACATCAAAGGAAAAGAAATAAACAGTGGCTTTAATAACGTCTTTAGTCTCAAAGTAAAATAAAGACGCAATGACCGCTGAAATAGACATGATTAGTGTGCATACAAAACTAAGGTTATAATGAAATTTAACATTGCAAGTTATTATCCATCCCCAAATACAGAATAAAAAAAAGAAAACTGGCCCACGCCCCAAGAAATTCATACATGAAAGCATAAGCAGTAGATATAGAATTATAGAATCTTCTGTGTTTTTTATCTTTGCCATAGTTTTTTTACGATACTTTTTATTAATATCTTTTCATCTGTATTAATTGCAAGAGTACTCATACACGTAATATAACATATTGTAACAATAGCCACTTTTGATACTACACAAATCCATCCATCAGTACTAAAAAGATAACAGGCCGAAAATGAAGACAAAGCAGAGGCTAACAATCCTAGCGACATTTTTCCAAATGAGTCTTTAAAAAACTTAAATATATTTAGATTTAACGTGTTATAATATACATAATATAAGGCCATATTTCTAACCATGTAAGCTATAAAAATCGAAGATGCCAAACCAACACATCCCCAAAACTTCGTCATGATATAGGAGAGTATGACGTTTACAATAGCCATAATCATATAGACAATTGCTCGATATTTAACGTTGCCGCTAGCTATCAATGTTTGATCCGCAATATCCGCTGGTAATAACATAAATGCAGGAATTATAAATAGCAGCGTACAGATATATGCCTCTTCATACCCAGGACCAAGCCAGCAATAAATAAAATCTTTTCCTACAACAATAAATCCGATTAAGATAAGCCCCATGGACAATATCTGAATCCTGCCAACTCGTATCATAAGCGGTAACACATTACCGTTTTCCTTTAGTATTCGTGAAATTTTTGGAAGGAATAGACCATTTAACGCATATGCAAATGTAAAAGTGTATGCCTCCAAATTTACGGCAATTCCAAAGACGGCTATAACACTTGCCCCTGCAAACATACCTAAAATTGAAGGGGCGATATTGAATATAGTCCGTTGACACAAAGCCACAACTGTTGTCCATCCTGAGAAAGACAATAGAGCTTTCAATTCTTGTCCATTAAAATATCGAAAACTAATCTGTACACTAGTTTCTCTATAAACTATACAAAATTTAACGCCGATTATTAATAAGCCAACCAGAACATTAGTCAAAACGAGTTCATATAACCCGCCACCTAAACTAAGACAAATAATATTAATAATTACAGTTAACACCTTTGAAATAAGATCGCATGTTTTTAACTGAACAAATTTTTCATAGGCAGATAATATGCCATTTAGAGGTATAACTGGAAATGATATTACACTAAATAAGCCTGCAATTATATATACTACTTTCAATCTATCCAGTTGTTCTGCAGATAATTCTGTATAAATTGTTGGTATTAAAAAGAAAATTATTGAAAGAATCAATAATACGGCAATATCGATGTAGATGTATAATTTATATACTAAACTTATACAATTATTAACTTTCTCTTGACTGTTTTCGGCTAAATATTTAGCCACAAATCTTTGGATAGCAGCACTTATTCCAAAATCAAATACAAAAAGAGAGATAATTGAATAAGCAAGCGTATATAGTCCATAATCTTCTTTCCCAATCACTTGGATCATCCACGGCGTATATAACAGACCTATAAGTATATAAACAATAATGCCTGCATAGGACAAGACTGCCCCATATTTCACTTGTTGACTATTCGTCAGTGTATTCATCTTTAAGAACTTTTAGAATTTTAGCTGGGACACCTCCTACAACAACTCCATTTGAGATATCCTTGCAAACACATGCACAAGCTGCAATAACGGATGATTTTCCAACGACTATGTTGTTAACAAAAGTACTTTTCGCACCAATCCAGCAGCCATCGCCAACGATTATACTACAATTATATCCTAAACCAGCTCGGCGACTCGCATTCCCTATTTTGTGTGTTCCTGTTAGGAATGTAACATCAGGTCCTACGTCTATTCTATCTCCAAGTATAACAGTACCATTGCCACGGACTGTAAGATTGGTACCAATCCAACAATCTCGTCCTATTGTTAGGCTACCAGTGCAAAATATTGGCCCAACTATTTTTGTGTTCGAACCTATATGATAACCTATGCTGCGCAACAAGCTGCGCTTAACACCAAAGAACCTATTGTTTGTTCCAGCAAACACTCTGTTTACAAGGAAGAGAGCAATGGTTCTCCATACATGGCGAATTATTCTTTTAATCATCTTCAATTAGTTTCTTGTACCAATTATTGCTTAACGGCTCTGCTTTACTGCAAGGGCCGTTCAAAAATGGAGTGTCTTCACCTTTCGACAAACAATCAGCCAAACTCAAGAATCTTTCCGCTGCTTGTTTTGGAGTCCACTGTGCTCTCATTGTGTTATACCCCTCGACAGCCATTTGCTTCATCTCCTTCCGATGTTGCAACAGCCATTCAACCTTTGATGTCAATGAATCCACATCCTCTGACTGGAAGATGCATCCATTCACTCCATCCTCAACAAGGAAAGGTACGCTACCAATTGCACTTGAGCCAACCAAAACGCATCCATTGCTCATGGCTTCGTTGGCAACTGCGCCCCATCCCTCATTTTTGTCTGATGTAAAAAGGAATATGTCATGATTGCGCATAGCACTTAAAACCTCTTTATTGGGTGTGTCACCCTTGAAAGATATGATGTCTTCCACGCCATACTCTTTTGCCAGATTCTTCGTGTTTTCTAATTCCACACCACTGCCATACATGTCAAGAGTGAAACGATATCCCTTGTCCTTCAATATACGAGCCATCTTCACTGGTAATTCTGGATGTTTCAATGTCAGGAAACGAGCACACCACATAAGGTGTGCCGTTCCTGACATTGAAACATCCAGCGATGCTTCAATGTCAAAATCGTTCACCTCAGTGAAATATCCCCATTTGTATGCCTTGTCTTTAAAGCAGCCAGCCTTTCGATAGTCGGCAGCCGAGAATGCACTTGCACACAACAGATACAGATTCTCGTGACGACCATACATCCTGCTATACTTCCACAGATGATATGGCCACTTCAACACTTGCTTCAAATTCTTGTATATTCTTTCAGAATAGATGAATGTAAGTTTCCCCCTCTCCAATCGTTCTTGAATCAAATGCTTCGGAGCCGAACCAAGAATAACTGCATCAGCATCCAATATGCGACTTCGTATCTCCGTCTGTCTGCATGTGAACTGAGCATAATCTATCAAGTAGTCACGACCGCCTGTAAATTTCCATCCTGTAGGCAGCGTTTCCTTATCGACATTCATCGTCTCGATAAAAGTCAAATCCACACCCATATTCACCCATTCGTCGCATAAATGCAATTGGTGCGGACTTAATATGTTGGAAATAAAAACTATTTTCATTTTCTTGGATTACCTAAATTCCGCAAACCTATAGTCTGCAGAAGTATGCTTCAACTTCGTAACTAGCATTTCGGCATTCATTGAACTTATCTCCTTGTCAGACTGCTTCTTGCAACCGTTCTCTTTCTGTGTCTCAGCATCTACATAGCCGGTCTTCTTAGTTTCACGATTTTCCTCGTCCATGCCATTACTGTAGCTGTATTCCCTCTGCTAGCATTTCGTTCTGACTTGCGTCTAAAGTTTTTTCTTTGCCATGTCTTTGCAGGCGTCAGCGCCGCATCACGTTCCTCAATCATTTTTGCTATTTGGACCTCAAAGTAGTTGGTACTCTTGGACAAAGCCACATTCATTGACTTCTGATGTTTGACACGAAGGATATTCATCTGATTTTCATAGAAGTTCTTCATCTAGCAACCTTTGCCCCATTCTGCCGGCAGTGCTTAAGATTAAACGCATAGTTTACTCTTGCTTCTTCTTTCATCCTTAACCATTCTTCTTGTTATTGGACAAAGATATTCAGATAGTCTTATATTACAATGCGGAAAAGTAAACGCGTGACAACGCTTACATGAATACCGATTACCTGGCATAATTTCTTAAATTGTACGCAACCTTTAAAAACTCATATTCATCACCTAACTCGATAAAAAACGTGACCACATAAAATTCTTTTTTCAACTATTCCGAAATTTAACCCTGACGACTCATATTCAAGCCAGCTTCTAATCTGCAATTTCGAAACAATTGGGAACCCTCTGAAAGACTTAATATACTCAAAAATTTCAGAGACAGTATACTCTTGATTATCATTTATAAACTCAAAAATATTTTGTTTCACATCTTGTGGAATCATCAGAATTTCCTCCAAACCATCTTATTAACCACGCCCACGTAGCTCTGGATTATCTTCACGACTTTCGTGCTGACGTTTTCGTCGGTGTAGTCTGGAACCGGTGTGCCGTAGTCGCCATTCTCTACTAATTCCACTGCAGTCTCCACTGACTGGAGCAGTCCGTTGGTGTCGATGCCGGAGAGAATGAAACCAGCTTTGTCGAGCGACTCAGGGCGCTCAGTGGAGGTGCGGATGCAGATGGCAGGGAACGGATGGCCTACGCTGGTGAAGAATGAACTTTCTTCAGGGAGGGTGCCGGAGTCGCTGACCACTGCAAATGCATTCATCTGGAGGCAGTTGTAGTCGTGGAATCCAAGAGGCTCGTGCTGGATGACACGCGAGTCTAGCTTGAACCCGCTGGTTGCCAGTCTGTTGCGGCTGCGCGGATGGCAGCTGTAGAGAATAGGCATGTCATATTTCTCGGCCAACTTGTTGATGGCATTGAAAAGGCTGAGGAAGTTCTTTTCTGTGTCGATGTTTTCTTCACGGTGAGCACTTAACAGGATATATTTGCCTTTCTCCAGACCGAGACGATTGTGGACATCACTTGCCTCGATTTCGGCTAGATTGTTATGAAGGACCTCTGCCATAGGAGAACCTGTGACATAGGTGCGCTCCTTTGGAAGTCCGCAGTCAGCAAGGTAGCGTCGTGCATGCTCGGAATATGCCAGGTTCACATCGGAGATGATATCTACGATGCGGCGATTGGTTTCCTCCGGGAGACACTCGTCCTTGCAGCGGTTGCCGGCCTCCATGTGGAAAATCGGAATGTGAAGACGTTTCGCGCCAATGACTGAGAGACAACTGTTCGTGTCACCGAGAACCAGCACTGCGTCCGGCTTGGTCTGGGCGAAAAGTTTGTATGAACAGTTGATGATGTTACCACATGTCGCGCCGAGATCGTCACCGACTGCATCCATATAGACTTCAGGTTCAGCGAGTTTGAGATCCCTGAAGAAGATGCCGTTCAGGTTGTAGTCATAGTTCTGGCCTGTATGTGCAAGAATCACATCGAAGTAATGACGGCACTTGGTGATGACAGCTGCCAGACGGATAATCTCGGGACGAGTACCTACTACGATACAGAGCTTGAGTTTTCCGTTCTCCTTCCAATGGATATCTGAGTAATCGAATTTAGGTGTCTTTTCCATTTCTTTATTTCTCCACTTTATCGAAATATGTATCTGGTCTTTCAGGATTGAAGACTTCGTTGCAATACATTACGGTCACGAGGTCTTCGGTCTCGGAAAGATTAATGATGTTGTGGGTATAGCCCGGAAGCATGATGACAGACTGGATTTTGTCGCCGCTTACTTCGTAGTTCAGGACTTCATCCGAGCCTTCCTTGCGCATCTGGATGAGCCCGTGGCCGGAAACCACGATGAACTGTTCCCATTTGGAGTTATGCCAATGCTCTCCTTTCGTGATGCCAGGCTTGGAAATGTTGATGCTTACCTGACCGCAATTCAGAGTGTGTACCAGTTCGGTAAACGACCCGCGCGGATCTACGTTCATCTTCAAATCGAAAATCGCCTTTTCCTTCGGCAGGTAGCTGAGGAATGTTGACATCAGGCGATAACGCAGACCGTCTTGCGGCATTTCGAGAGCCGTCGAAGGACCTTCCGCAGAATCCGGCACTGCACGCACTGCACGCGCACATTCATATATGGTATCGACGATTTCTCCAAGCGTAGTCTTGTGAGTAACCGGACAATAGCAATAACGTCCTTCAGCGGATGACAGTACGTCAAGTCCCTCGAATTCGCAATGATGTTCCTGACCTTTGAGTGCGCAAATCATCTCCTCGACAAGATCGTCGATATAGAGGATTTCCATCTGTACACTTCTGTCATTGACCTGAATAGGGAGGTCATTGGCGATATTGTTGCAGAACGTGGCGATGGCCGAATTGTAGTTCGGACGGCACCATTTTCCGTAAAGGTTCGGGAAACGATAGACGAGCACTTTCGAACCGGTCTCCTTGCCGTATTCGAGGAAAAGATCCTCACCGGCTTTCTTGCTCCTGCCGTATTCGCTGTTGCCGAAACGTCCTGTCAATGAGGCTTGTTGCGAGCTGGAAAGCATCACGGGACAAGTGTTGTTGTGCTTTTTCAATGTGTCGAGCAATGTGGATGCGAAACCGAAATTGCCCTTCATGAACTCGTCATTGTCCTTCGGCCGGTTCACGCCCGCGAGGTTGAAGACGAAATCGCATTCGCCGCACCAGCTGTCCAGCTGCTCTGGAGTCGAATCAATGTCGTATTCAAATACTTCATCGATCTGGAGGTCTCCATAGCAGCGGGCCTTGCCTTCTTTTATGTTGTTCAGTTGGCAGCAAAGGTTCTTGCCCACGAATCCTTTGGCGCCGGTAACCAGAATCTTCATTATTTCGCGAGATTTTCAACTCCGTTCAATTCGTTCTGGATATATTCCAGAGCACCGATTTTGGCGATTGTTTCTTCCAAGTTCAGACGGTAAGCGTTGTCAGAATTGAACTCCTCTATGGTAGCGCGCTTTACATCACCCTTGGTGAAGTACTGGTCATAGTTCAGGTCGCGGTTGTCTGCCGGAACACGGTAGAAGTTGCCCATATCCTCGGCTTTGGCGCATTCTTCCTTGGTAAGGAGTGTCTCGTACATCTTCTCACCGTGACGGATACCGATGACCTTGATGTCCTCTTTCTTGCCACCAAAAAGGTCGCAGACAGCTTCTGCCTGTGTCTGGATGGTGCATGCCGGAGCTTTCTGAACGAGAATGTCGCCATTGTGGCCATGCTCGAATGCGAAAAGTACCAGATCGACAGCCTCTTCGAGGGACATGATGAAACGTGTCATCTTAGGTTCCGTAAGAGTGATAGGGTTGCCGCTGCGGATCTGCTCGATCCATAGAGGAATCACGGAACCGCGGGAGCACATGACATTGCCATAACGTGTGCAGCAGATCTTGGTGTTGCGTGAGTTACGGCTCTTGGCTACGGCGATTTTCTCTTCGATGGCTTTGGTGATGCCCATTGCATTGATCGGATATGCTGCCTTATCGGTAGAGAGACAGATGACTGCTCCGACATTGTTTTCGATAGCTGCGGTGAGAACATTGTCCGTGCCTATCACATTGGTCCTCACTGCTTCCATCGGGAAGAATTCGCAGCTAGGAACTTGCTTGAGGGCTGCTGCATGGAAGATGTAATCTGTGCCTGGCATAGCCGAACGCACGCTTTCCAGACTTCTGACGTCGCCGATGTAGAATTTTATCTTGTGTGCAACGTCAGGGTATTTCGCCTGATATTCGTGGCGCATGTCGTCCTGTTTCTTCTCGTCGCGTGAGAAAATCCTGATTTCAGCAATGTCTGTTCTGAGAAAACGCTTCAATACTGTGTTTCCGAAACTACCGGTACCACCGGTAATCATCAATGTTTTTCCTGCAAAAATGCTCATGATATGTTAAAATTATTAATTGTCGTCGTATGTTTTTTTAATCTACACCAAGCCACAACCAGTCTCCACATATCTGTGGCCTGATTAAAACACACTGCATGAGAGCGAAAATATGTATAATTATGCTCTCAATGAGTGCAATATCATTAAGAAAGTCTACACTTCACCCGTTATTCGATTTTCTTCACGTGCTTCACCACCAAAAATCCGTGTCAGTTCAGAAATATCCGTATTGTACTGTTTGTCCAACAAATATTTCAAAGTCATCTTTAACGCTCTGAATTCAGAGTTACCATTAATAGCTGCGAATAAGTTCTTGAAGCGCTCATCCGTGTTTGACGTGACAGATTTGGATAGTATTGAAGAACATATCTACACCGTTATCGTAAGCTTCGTGTATCTCCTCATCATTGAGCTCCTTTACGGAAAAATCTCTGCTGGCAGGCTTCTGTGGATGAGTGAACATTACTGACAATTCTTTCGGGGCTGCCTTGATCAGCTGATTCAGAACATACGGACTATGCGTCGTGATGAAAAGCATGTCTCCGTGCCTTTTAATCTGCTCCAGCATCCAATTCACGAATTGGCATTGAGTCGGAGGGAACAAATTATCCTCTGGCTCTTCAAGGAATATCTCGCTATGATCAACATTGATATACTCCTGACAAATCGACTTGAACTTCTTCGCCTGGTCTGTCTTGGAAAACGAATAATCTACGCCATCAATGGTGACGACTTCTATCGTCTCGTCATGGTTGAAATCCTTTTTGTAGAGATTGGCATAAATGGTCGACAAAAGATTTTTGCGCTCTTCTTTCTGTTCATACGACATCTTGCCTGCTTCTGCATTGTATTGGCCTGCAGTAAGATAATCGAGATGTACATACATAGGGAGGAGCGATTGGATACCGCTGGAACTCTCCTTCAGTTTCAGCGGAGTTCCGTTCTCCAGTCTTATGTTGTCCGTATTTGTCTGGGAGTCATAAGTATAAGACATGCCCAGATTCAAGAAATTCGCCTCGCTCTTTACAAACTTCCTTGCCCTGTCCCAATCTGACATGAAGTCAAGCATGTTGCCATCCAATGGAAGGAAACTCCACCTTGGAATTGAAGCCACCAAATTTCTGTCGGCAGGGACATAACTTACCTTTGGCCTCTTATAGTTCCAATGATCCTTTTTCCATTTCATCGTAAACTTCTTTTCAGAATGGCTGTATGAGAAGAATACATGTCCGGTTTCATATTCGATGTAGGTATCTGGATGGACGTATCCTGCCATTTGATAATAGCTGGTCATGGTGTCAATGAAGGCTGAGCCGCTGCCGAAACCGTTGACCTTCTGCGACAGTTCAAGACGTTTTTCAACCCAGGTACAATAGCACGCCGTCTTAAGCACGCAGCTCTTGCCGGAACTCTGCATACCTATCAATACATTTACCTGTCCAAGTTGAAGGTCCGCATTGCGAATCGGACCGAAATTCTTTATGACCAAGTGTTTCATATCGTTTGGGCATTTTAATCAATTAATACTTCTGAACTACTCGTTACAATCCCCTAAACTTACTTACAAAAATATCAAAAAAAGTTCCAGCCCTACCATCTAGTAGTTCAGCCCGAAAGCCCACAGAGGAATGACATTGCTTTGGGCGAACTCGATGTCATCTTTCACTATATATGCGTCAGCGATGTTTTCAATCTGCTTTTGCCCCTTCTTTCTGCCGCCTACTTCGAAGGTGTATTTCCCTATGACAAAATCAGATATACGGGAGGATATCACATCATTCTTTACTCGCATCTGATTATAGAAGAATGTTTCCCTCATGTTTCCGACATCGGTTTTCCCTCCTGACAGGACATTCATCAGGCTAGGATTGTCAATATATACTTTCTCGACTTTACCCAGGCCTCTCATTCCACCGGTATCATCCCTGAGCTGTCCGATCAACTGTGCTCTTTCCAGAAGGGAGAGGTAGTCTTGTACGCTATTTCTGCTGATGCCGATTTCCGATGCCAGACTGTCTGCATTCGGCTTGTACGGAGCGAGTGTGGAAATGACGGCTAGCATCTTCTTCAGTTTCTTTGCCGTGGTGGCTTTTAATTCTGCGTATTGAGCAATATCGGATTCTATGGTTTTCGTTATTACATTCTGCATTCTCATCGGGAAATCTCCCTCTATGGCGAATGGATAGTAGCCTTCTGAAAGATACTCTCTGAAAGCCGGAAGAGGATGCAACATTTCTTCAATATGTGCTTTTCCATCAAGTATCTCTTCCAGTGAATATCTTGGAACAGAAACGTGATGAAACATTTCAAGGTATTCCCTGAATGATAGTCCGTACATCGTATAGTGCAATACTCTGCGGCTCAAATCAGCGACACCCTCCATAATGTCGAGAACCGATGAACCTGTGAAAATTACTTTCATGTCCGGATGTGTGTCATAAATCTGCTTGAGTTCTCGTGACCATTCATGATATTTATGGACCTCGTCTATGACAAGGAGCCTTCCGTCTTCTTTTGAAAACTCATCAGCCACTTCGACTAATTTATGTGTGCTGAAATATGTGTGGTCGGCCGATACGTATAGGACCTTGCTGTCGGATATCCTGGTTTTCAGATATTGCAAGACCATGGTTGATTTGCCAACGCCTCTTGCTCCTGTAATGGCAACCATACGGGTGTTCCAATTTACGTCATCATAAAGATAACGATGAAAATCGCTGCTGGTCAATTCCAGCTGCGAACGCATATATGCATATAAAGACTCGTCAACCATAATCGTTCTGCGTATTGAATCACTCGCAAATATAATGATTATTCACTCATTGAGTGCAGATTTCATGGCAAAAATGCACTATTAGAGTGTTTAACCCCTTACAGGTGTGCACTCAAATTGTGCGGATTAACCTAAGTATCCTGTCCGCCAACTGCATCCCGTTATGCCGTGTGGATGCCGAAGAAGATGTACAAGATTTTAGATACGATTTTCGATCACTTTATCAGTCAACTTATTGCGTAATTATTGGGCATTTCACGACAGTCCCTAACTAGTAGATACGGAAGGTTGATGTATCGATTCCTATGATGAGCTGTTGGCTAGTTAGGCAGCGAGCACAAGAGATATCCGGAGTCTGTGTTCTATATTCTTTACTACGGACTTCTTCTGTTGTTGCAGTGGCAGCTGCATTGTGGGCTTGGTTGATTGTACGGAAGCCATTGAAAGGGACTGCTGCACTTTGACGGAGAAGGTTCTTGGTGTAGTAGCCGCCTTCGTTGGTGCAGTAGGCGCATTCACCTATGCTACAAGCATAGAGTGTGACTTGCTGTGGAATAGCAAGCATCATTCTTTTATCGTAACTGGCACGAATGGTGGACCGGGTGGTTTCAGAGAACATCTTCAATTGAGCTTCGTTGAGGATGTCAGTGATAGTGCTGGTGGCGCGGCAACAGTCGAGCGAAAGGATTTCTCTTGGTGCAAGATTCTTAAGTTCTGACTCGTTGATGGTATCGCCATCAGGGTTTATCTCCAAAATGGTTGTGCGCTCCCAGCCTCCGTGACCAGCGTATACAACAAGGACGAAGTCGTAATTTGCACATTGAACAAATATAAGGGATGTTTCCAAGAAATCTATTGAGGGATTCGTGAGTACCTGAATCTCTTCGGTTCGCCAGGCTCCACCAATTCCGCTGCAAAGGAATTTCTTCCAGTTGTTGATGTCGTTCTGGGCGCCAGCCGCGTCAAGGTTGGCTATGAGTAGTGCGTGTCGTTTCATTTGGTCTGTTTTGTTATGAGTTTTTCAATAAGTGAGGGGACAAGTCTTTCGCTGAATCCGGCAGCAAAGCCCAGGACGCAGTAGAGAAAGAACAGGTTGCTTTGATTTCCAATGGCCAGCATGAGTCCGCTTCTGATAGTAAACATGACAATTACGGCGGCGATGGCGCCTATGAAGAGTCTGGAGATGGATTCCAGATAGTGTAAGGATTTGGTTGCCTGGCCAGTCATTTCTTCTTTGCCGTAGCGTGTCCATATGGAGAAGAATGCGCCCAGAATGCCAAATAGGATGCCATAGAGCCAGACATTTCGGCCGCCGGCAAAATACATGATCAGCCCGGTAATTGCAGCTATGAGAGCTACTATTCCGGCGGATTTGAGGATTAGTTCGCGAGAGGCTTCTACGTTGCGCTGGCGGAGGTATTCTTTTGCGTCTTGGATTATGGTGTCTACTTCGGTAAAGTCTTTCTCTAGGATCTGGAGATAGGCTCTGCCTAGGATTAGCTTGAAAGAGAGAAGCTGTTGCTTTTTGAGGTTGTGGCAGGGTGAGGCTTCGGCTTGCTGAAGTTTTCCAAGGCAGCGCTGAAAGTTTTGGGTGTCTGTTTCTGTCCAGGAGGATTTGTCTCGCTTGTCTATGTAGTCAAGGTCGTTTTCGTTATCTATGAAAACGACGTACCCCGTGCTAGCCTTCTCATCCATGGTGTAGTAGATGAGGTACTGCTCGCGGGTCTCGATGCCGAAGAATCTTTGGTATGATTTTCGGTTCTCGTCAATTATCGGGGGTTGTTTCTTTCGGCACATTGTTATACTGCGTTGTCTATTTTGTTTTGCGAATTGTTATAATTTTTATTCTGCTTTTTTATGAGGTTTTTGTGACGATTATTCTTTCGGCGGTTCGGGGGCCTCTTCTTGGCGGTTGACTCGGCCGGAGGCTCAGGAGGTCTCGGCTGGGCGGGTGTCCGTGAGGGAAGATGTAATCTGTGCCTGGTATCGCCGAGCGCACGCTTTACAGACTTCTGACGTCTCCGATGTAGAATTTTATCTTGTGTGCAACGTCATGGAATTACGCCCTCACAACTTATCTTCCTGCCCATTCTTTACACTGCGCAGGTCGCAATTGAAATCTTTGCGGAAATCTCGTTTGGCCTTCTCCATATCGCTATTCGCTTTGTTTGACGGATAGGAATTGGCTACTATTCTTGCGCGTATGTCCTTGTTTGACTGGTGTCTAAATTTGGGATTCTTCAGAGTGGCACGCAGTTGATCTATTGCACGTAGAATATCTGTTCCTTTCAGTTCGACAAATAATTCAGTCCAGTCTTCTTCTTTAGCTGTATTATCTTTTCTGACAAGAATCAACTTGTCACATTTTCGTCCTTCCTCTTTCTTTATAATGTATCCGTCAATCTGAAATACAGCTGAGTATTTGTCATCTGTCGCAAGTCTATATTTCGTTCCATTTTCGCTTACTGAAACTATTTTGCGAACCTTCAGGTCCTGCTGCGGAGAGTAACCTTCTCCAGTCAGTCGACTGTATGTTGAGGGGTATTGTTCAAGATTACTATTCATCTCCATATAAGACCTTGTTACACTGACTGATTTTCTCTTCGACCCAATCCGAAACGCCGTCAAGTTGCATTCCGTCAAGCATTTGAAGATCTTCATCTACAATGCTTTTGAAAATTCCGTCTTCGTCGATGAAATACCCTGAAACGTCGGACGGATTCAAAAGGAGGGTGCTGTCAATGATGCCTTTGCCGGATTCTTTACTTGAAGCGGCAGATGCTGAAAGCAACACATTTATGACAGAAAGAATATATGGGCTATGTGTTGTCAACATAATCATACTCGTCTCAGATTCTATTTTTTGAGCTTCCGCAAGAGCTTTGACCAAACTCAATATAATCAGACGTTGAGATTCAGGATAGAGATTCTGTTCTGGTTCTTCAATGAAAACTTGAGCAGACTGGTATGTGAGTCTCTTGGAATTCGGCTCTTGAATAGCATTCAAATCCGACATTGACATCGGAGCCCTTTTCCCGACTTGTGACATCATATAGTGCGACATAACATCCAAAGGTGTAACAGATTGGATACCACTGGACGCATAAAACGCCGGAGATTCTGTTCCGTCTTTCCTTATGATGAAATCATTTCCTGATTTATTCGCATAACTGAAGTCTCCTGTTACCGATAATCTATATGGATTTGATTTGGTCGAAGGGGATTTAGCCTCGTCCCATTCATAAATGAAATTGAACAATACATCTCTTTCGGTAGCCTTATATGCTCTATCAATGTTCTGAAGGGCAGAAACAAGATTGCGTTCGGCAGGGATATAGCATAATTTGCTATTGTAACGCCTTTGAGCGAAATCTGACTTTCTGCTGATTTTAGGATTCGTACCTCCGTGATATTCGATAGTTATGGTATCTCCCTCATATTCAATACTTGTATTTTTCTTGAAATAATCATCATTGAACCTATGAAATTGCTTGAGTTCTTTAACAAAACGCCCATAATGGGTATATTGGTTAATGATATCATCAGTCGATACCATAATTCGTTTTTCTATCCATCGGCAGAAGCAAAGCACTTTCATAAAAGTACTTTTTCCTGAACTCTGACGTCCGATGAGTACCATAAGAGGAGTGAATTCAATCCTGGTAGAGTCTTCAATCGGACCGAAGTGTTTGATGTGTAATGATGCCATATTACTTGAATATATCATTTACTTAAGTCTGTCAGTGTAACAAAAGTAAAGAATTATTAATTGATTATCAATGAGTTTAAATCAAAATTTACCTCACTTCCCCGCGGCCGAGGGTGTATCTGACACCGACGGTGAGGCCGATGGCGTCCTGGTAGAGCTGGCCCTTGTCGAGATAGATGCCGTACAGGACGGAGAGGCCAGGGATGCGGAAGACGGATTCGAGCTGGCCTGTGAAGGCGGCGGAAATCTGCTTCAGACCGGTTTCATGGACCGTTCCCCAGGGCTTCTGTATCTGGGACTCGCCCGTGTAGGGAGCCGGGTAGGTACCGTAGTTCTCTGTGTAGGTCATCATCAATTTATAGGGGTGCTTGCGGAAAAGTTTTCCGCCGAGTCCAAGATGATGCGACTTCACGCGATTGTTCTCTATGCCCCTATTCACACGCGCTGACGTCCACGTCTGCTCGTGCACGCCTCTCGGCAGGAACAGCGGGTCGCCGATTACCCTTCCGTAGTACGTCCAGCCGGATCTGTAATAGGAGTTGGCGAAGTAGTCATCGATGCCTACCGTGGATACCCCCGGCGGCGTGATGGAATTGCCTTTGTCATCGAAGATCTCGCCGTTTATCGGTCCCGACTGGTACAGAGTATATTGGTGCTCGTACAGGATGTCGCTAACCCATCTGTTCTTGTCATTGAAACTGAATGACAGCGTATTGACTCCGTCGGGAAAATTGCAAAATCCCATTCCTGAACCGTCATTGTATGGAATGTCGTGCTGAGCCGTGACAGTCCATCTATCAGCCCGATATGTAACCCTGAATATCTCACTTCCTCCCTGGTCCCCGATGACATTTATTCTGTCACTCATAGTGCCGCCCTCTCCTGCATGGCGCCCCGTCACCACCTTGATATAGTTCTTTATCGTCACCGGATAACTGACCTCCGTCGGATGATGACCTGCCCACATCGCGTAGTGGTCGATCACAGCGTCGAATGACAGCCTGTCAGTCGCAGCATATCGCAGCCCCACCCTCATTCTGTGGACCATTGCACCTTCGACATGGCGGTCGTCCATCGTCATATAATCGCCGTACGCTCCATAAAGCCACAAGTGTTTTTTGGTCAATGGCAATGCCACGGGGTCCAAGGATATGAGATACCCCGGCATCGAGCGCGCATTTCCTGTCTCCACAAGATGCCCGCCTGTCACTGACAATGAGCCCAATTCCCGCGATGCGCCGATAAAGTCGTTCTCTCTATGCTTTATGCCAATGTCCAGAGTCAAGAGCTTCCACCTGACTGAGCCATAGAGCTCATCGGCCATCAGATTGACCGTCCGGGATGACGGGTCGAGTGGATTATGATAGGCATTGGTCGCCAATGAAACGCCGCAGCTGTACTGTATAGTCCTGGACTTGTCACTCTGAGAATAAACCTGCAGCAGTGCCAGTCCCCCTCTGCGCTCAGGCATCAGTCCATACTGATTGGTCGTCATCCAATACGGAAGATAACCGTCGGTCGATGCCATCGCCCCCATCAGCATTATCGACGCCACGAAGTCGTTCATCTACTCCTTCTCTCCGTAATAGCGCTTGTACCACTGGGCGAAAGCGCGGAGTCCGTCGCGGAGCGGTGTAGATGGCCTGAAGCCGAAGTCGTTTTCGAGTGGCGTGGTGTCCGCGTAGGTTACAGGAACGTCGCCCGGCTGCATAGGAACAAGCTTTTTGTGCGAATCGAAATCGTAATCCTGCGGGAGAACTCCTGCACGGAGCAGTTCCTGCTGGAGGATATCCACGAACTCAAGCAGGTTCTCAGGATGACTGTTGCCGATGTTATAGACCTTGTACGGAGGCACAGGCAGACCGTCTTCTCCGGTCTGCTTCTCAGGAGCGTGCTGCATGACACGTACTATTCCCTCCACGATATCATCCACATAGGTAAAATCACGTTTGCAGTTACCGTAGTTGAAAATCTGGATGGTCTCCCCTTTCACGAGCTTGTTCGTGAAACCGAAATATGCCATGTCAGGACGTCCTGCAGGGCCGTAAACAGTGAAGAACCGCAGTCCGGTGGAAGGAATGTTGTAGAGTTTCGAATAGGCGTGCGCCATAAGTTCGTTGCTCTTTTTCGTCGCGGCATAGAGGCTTACAGGATTGTCCACCTTGTCGTCAGTGGAGTACGGAACTTTCTTGTTCGAGCCGTAAACACTTGATGATGAAGCATATACAAGGTGTTCCACCTCATTATGGCGGCAAGCCTCGAGAATATTGTAGAAACCTATCAGGTTGCTCTCGATATACGCGTCAGGATTAGTTATGGAATAACGCACTCCGGCCTGCGCAGCGAGATTCACAACCACCGAGAAATGGTACTTGGAGAAAAGCTCATTGACAATGCCCTTGTCGGCAATGCTCGCTTTCACGAAGGTCCAGTCCTTGTCCAATGCCTCGATTTCCTCGAGTCTGGCGTATTTGATATTAACGTCGTAATAATCTGTTACCGAATCAATTCCGACGATTTTAATACCATTGAATTCATGAAACAGCCTTTTCACTAAATTGCTGCCGATAAATCCAGCTGCACCAGTCACGAGGACTGTCTTTCTGTACAAAGAGATATTGTATTCTAACATATCGTCCCCTTAGTCTCTCTTGAATTAGTCTCTCTTGAAAATGTCGCGTGTATAGACCTTGTCCTGAACGTCATCGAGGCAGACGTCATAGCGGTTGGCAATGATGCATTGCGAACGGGACTTGAATGCCGCGAGGTCATTGACCACCTCACTTCCGAAGAAATGAGTGCCGTTTTCGAGAGTAGGCTCGTAGATGATGACCTCTGCTCCTTTGGCCTTGATGCGCTTCATAATGCCCTGAATAGCGCTCTGGCGGAAGTTGTCCGAGTTGGACTTCATGGTCAGACGATATACGCCGATGACGCATTTCTTCTCCTGGGTGCTGTCCCACTGGCTGTTGCTGCTGTAGTAGCCCGCCTTTGTAAGTACCTGGTCTGCAATGAAATCCTTTCTCGTGCTGTTAGAATCGACGATGGCCTGGATAAGGTTCTCAGGAACGTCATTGTAGTTGGCGAGAAGCTGCTTGGTGTCCTTTGGAAGGCAATATCCGCCGTAGCCGAATGAAGGGTTGTTATACTGGGAGCTGATTCGCGGATCCAGACAAACTCCATTTATAATAGACTGAGTGTCAAGACCTTTAATCTCAGCATAGGTATCGAGTTCATTGAAATAACTTACGCGGAGCGCCAGATAGGTATTGGCGAAAAGCTTCACGGCCTCAGCCTCGGTGCTGCCCATGAACAGGACAGGAACCTCTTCTTTCAATGCTCCTTCATGGATAAGCCGGGCGAAGGTGTGCGCAGCCTCTTCGAGGAAAGCATTGCCCTGCTCGAAACCTACAATTATACGGCTCGGATAGAGGTTGTCATAGAGGGCCTTGGACTCACGCAGGAACTCCGGTGCGAAAATGATATTCGGAGTCACCACCTTCATCGTGCCGTCAGCCTGACGCTCACGATAGGAGAATTTCTCCCTGACAGATGCCGTATAACCCACAGGGACAGTGGATTTGATGACCATAACAGCATCAGGATTCACCTTCAGCACCAGTTCAATGACTTCCTCCACATGTGACGTGTCGAAGAAGTTTTTCTTGCTGTCATAGTTTGTCGGAGCGGCAATCACCACGAAATCCGCATCCTTGTACGCTGACTCGCCGTCGAGCGTGGCCGTAAGGTCGAGCTGCTTGTTCTTCAGGTAATCCTCGATGTAGTCATCCTGGATAGGCGAAATCCTGTTGTTAAGTTTCTCCACTTTTTCAGGGATGACGTCCACTGCGGTCACATGATGCTTCTGTGAAAGAAGCGTAGCGATGCTGAGGCCTACATAACCTGTTCCGGCGACAGCCACTTTGATATCATTGAACTCTTTCATAATCTATATTGCTTTATCTAAAACTTCGTATTTCGAGTGACGGCTCTTGTACTCCGGAACGATCTCCTTCATGATGCGGACAATGGCCATATCGTCGAAAGTACGTGATTCCTCGAGGAGTCTCTTCTCATTGGCACAAGCCGTATCATAGTCATACTCACGGACTTTCGCCACCATGATCTTAGGATTGGTGGTAGGGATGGTCTCCTCCTTGTCGTTGAGCACCTCTTCATAGAGTTTCTCGCCGTCACGAAGTCCCGTAAACTGGATTTCCACATTCTTCGCTCCAGAAAGGGCTATCATACGCTTGGCCAGATCGACGATCTTCACCGGCTTGCCCATATCGAAGACGAAGATCTCGCCGCCCTTGCCCATCGTTCCAGCCTCAAGCACGAGTTTGCAGGCTTCCGGAATCAGCATGAAGTAACGGATGATGTCCGGATGGGTGACGGTGATCGGTCCGCCGTTTCGGATCTGCTTCTTGAATATCGGAATCACGCTGCCGTTGGAGCCGAGCACGTTTCCGAATCTGGTAGTGACGAACTGTGTAACTCCCTGAACCTTACCGTCTTTGATAGCCTGGTTGAGACTCTGGCAGTATATCTCGCAGATACGCTTGCTGCAGCCCATGACATTGGTCGGATTCACCGCCTTGTCGGTAGAAATCATCACGAACTTCCTGGTTCCGTATTTGACGGCGAGGTCTGCAATCACGCGCGTACCGTATATATTGTTCTGCACGGCTATAGCCGGGTCGTCCTCCATCATCGGAACATGCTTGTAGGCAGCCGCGTGGAACACATATTCAGGCTTGTGCTCGGAGAAGATGCGCTCCATGTGCTCAGCATTGGTAATGCTGGTGACGATGGTCTCGTTCTGGATATGCGGGTAATGCTCCGACATCATCAGCCTGATATCGTGCATAGGAGTCTCCGCCTGGTCGATCAATGTCATCTCCGCCGGCGAGAATTTCGCGATCTGTCTCACCATCTCGGAGCCGATGGAACCGGCAGCGCCAGTTATCAGGATCCGGCGTCCCTTCAGTAGTTTTCCGATGGCCTCCATATCCACCTCAATCTTGTCCCTCGGCAGGAGGTCGTCGATTGCCACCTCATGCAACTGATTATGTGTCAATGAAATGTCTTTTCCATCCCATTCCTCGGCATTGGTCATCATAAGAATCTTGAGGCCTGCATTGAGGAAATCATCCACCATTTCCTGGTTCTGGCGGAACCGCTCGGTCTTGAGCGGCGAGACGAGCAGAGCCTTCACCCCTTCGTCACGCAGTTTCTCAGCGATTTTTGCCCCATTCTGATAGACAGGCTTGCCCATGATATAGGCGCCCTTCATCTCAGGTCCGTCTGAAACGAAAGCATGGAGCGAATACTTCTTGTCCTTGATGGAGACAATGCTCTTGGCAATGCTGATTCCGCCTGCCTTGGTACCGTATATAGCCACAGGGAGGGCGCCGTCCAGATGGAAGGAGTCGAAAAGCCTCTTTACCAATATACGCTCCACCCACAGCAGCAATGTACTGAGAATGAAGACGGTAACGGCTGTATTCAACTTAGGGAAATAGAATATCGTCTGATTCGGGAATACTGCTCCGGTGACATATCCTATCAGATAGAATACCACTGAACCGGTAAATGCAGCAGTCGCAACTCTCTGAAGGTCAATGAATGACGAGTACCTTACAATTCCGGAGTAGGTATGGAAGAGCTTGAACGATATCGCGAACGGGACCAGCGCCAGCAGATTTGCTGCCGTCATTGGCCAGAAATTCGCAGCGAAACCGTCCCCTCCCAGATCAACATAGTATCCGACATAACCAGAGAAAGCCACAATGCAGCAATCAAGAATCAGCAGTCCCCAGTATGGCAGCGCCTTTCCGGAGAAATACCAATTGGAGATTTTCCGTACAATATTCATATCAGTATTTAATTGGTTTTTAAATAGTTATAAATTCAGAGATCAATGGTTATCCAATAGTTCCATCATCCTGTCGTAGTCTTCTACCTTCTCGAAGGACTCCTTGTTCACGCCAGAAATTGCGATGGTCCTGTCACCCACTGCCATGACGAGTTTCCTGTCCCTGTCAATGCGGATGACATAGCCTTCAAGGCCTTCGAAAACGCCTGATGTTATGCGGAGAAGAGGATTGCCTTCGGCATATTCGGAAATCGGCTTGAGCATAAAGCGGACTCTGTCCGGATCTATCTCGAGAACCTTCATAAACGCCTTCATCACGCTGTCGCGGATTACCGCCTCACGTCCTGTACCACAATCATTTACCAGATAAAGTGACTGGAAATTGTCCTGCAGGTATTTCTTCACTGCACGGACTTTCCCCTGGATGAACAGCATGCCGTTCACAGCCTTATGTGCAAAGACATGGAACACACCATCCTTCGCGAACCGTTCCATGATGGCCGGAAGCTTGGCATGATGCACATAGACATAGCACCAGTCATTGCACGAACTCACATCCGGACGGACTGCTTTCCGCTCGGAAGAATTCTGCTCTGAGGCTATAGAAAACGCATCTGTACTATCCAGTTTCATCGACTGTTTTCTATTTTATGTCGTCACCTTTTCTAAAGGCAAAAGGACGGCTCAGGTCCGATGTTTTCTCACAAATCTCCATAATAACATCGTTGTATTTCATTTATTGACTTCTGCCCCCGAATTTTGTCTGTCAAAAAAATCTTTACAAAGTTAGTCAATAAAGACGTAACGAGCAACCGGTTTTCGCCAAATAACTGGTTCATATTCAGTTCATTTCGGACGCATTTTACCCCCCCCTTGTAATTTATTAAGAATAAAGGAGTTAGAAAAATTTACTTTCAGCAGATCATGGCGACAGTTTAGTCAAATTTTCTCCAGACACACCTCCAATGAATCGTTCCAATGTGGAATTTTCAGGCCAAAAACAGTCTTGACCAATGTCTTGTCAAGTACAGAATAATGTGGTCTCGCCACCAGACTCGGGAACTCATCGCTATGGCAAGGGCTAATCTCACAGGCATTTCCGCTCAGTTCGCAGATACGTTTCGCGAAATCGTACCAGGAGCAGACTCCCTCATTGCTGTAGTGGTAGATTCCGCTCTTTTCTGTCTGTCCGCTCTCGATAATGTATGCCACGGCCGCAGCCAAATCGCCCGCATAAGTCGGCGTACCCACCTGGTCGAAAACGACATTGACCCTATCCTTGGTGGCGAACAGCCCCAGCATCGTCTTCACGAAGTTCTTCCCCCACTCGGAATACAGCCACGATGTTCTGAATATCAGGTAATTGCACCCGGAATCAATGATTGCCTGCTCCCCTTTCAGCTTGGTTTCGCCATAGACGCTTACAGGACAGGTGGGGTCAGTTTCACGGTACGGAACGCAAGCATTGCCGTCGAAAACATAGTCCGTAGATATATGGACCAATGTTCCTCCGCGCTCTTTCATCACGGCCGCCATACCGCCCACGGCCACGTGGTTCATCAGGTCAGCGGTCGCCCTGTCGGACTCCGCCCTGTTCACGTCCGTATATGCCGCGCAGTTCACGATGAGGTCGATTCCATTGTCCTGCACCATCGCGCGTACCGCCTCAGTATCAGCGATATCCAAGTCCTGCCGCGTGGTGAAGAAATACCGGTGCGATGTCCCTTCGACTGCGCGTATCATCTCACGTCCGAGTTGCCCGCCGGCCCCTGTAACCAATATGTTCATCTCTATCTTATTTTATTTTATTTTCAATATACTGTCTCTCAGCTAGTTTCATCTTCTTTGTCAATGCCGCACCCCAATATTCCCGCGCCTTTTCCATCTGCCCCATCGCACGGAAATAGTCGCCCACCGCATTGTAGCCGCCATAGTACAATGAGTCCAGGCCAATGATATATGTCAATGAATCTTCATCCATCTGTCTTCTTTCCCCTGCCGCCTTTCTGACTTTCGGAAGCAGTTCCTTGAATTCCAGCACTTTGCGATAATCTTCCGTTTCCACGAAAGGGTCCTGGGCGATGTCCTCTGAAGCGTTTCTGATTTCGCCTCTGAAATCGGAAGCGAAGACCTTGTCAATGTCATAGCAGACAAACCTGCCGCATTGCCATGGCGACGTGGATACCCATATCTTATGTTCAGCCGGGCAGAACACTACCGAGTGCATCGCAAGCAACTGATTGATGGCCAGTTCATTGCAATATCCTATTTCTTCACCGTCGAGTCCCTTCTTGTCGCGCAGTATCTGCACGGCTTTTTCCGGGGTCAATGTCCCTGCGCTGTCCAGCAGCTGTTCCACTCTTCTGAAGCGCCACATGCTGTCGGACATCCTGATATTGTCCTGATTTACAGGATTATCCCTGAAGGTGGTGGACTGATAGTGGTTCGTGCAGATGATGTGATGTATGTCCGGATTGCCTGAAGCGGGGTCATAGACCGCCATCTCAGACGGGGTTTTCTCGATGATTGCCGCTCTGCCGTCTTTTGCGGAGCCTATCAATATGGATTCCGACACGAAAGTCTGTCGTGATGCGGCGATACGTACAGCCTCGTCGATGTCCGATGCGTACTGGAGTATCTCCTTGGTCAATATGGATATCGGGGTGGCCGACATCGACGGTGTCTCGAGTTTGGAGGCATTGATGGTGACCGTCAGTCCTTCCACGTTCATTCCGCTGAGGACTCCTGTCATTCCGGGCCAAGTAACTGACACATAAGCATATCCGGTGTCAGGCTTTTCGAACATGACGAGTTTGTTACGAGCAAATTCCTCGCCCATATAGAAGTCGAAATTTCTCCCTATCAGGAGGTTACCGTCAGCAGTACCCTCGCCCCACGATGCGAATGAGGTACATCCCACCAGCATATAGTCCTGCATGACGTGACCGATGTCATGGGCAGAATGATACTGCATCTGGCGCTCGTAGGCATTGCCGAACTCCTCAAATTCATCCGTGCAGGCTGTGGACATCGCCTTGATTTCCTGACGGTATTCCAGTGGCACATTGGCCCCTAAACGCCTGTTGAAAATGGTGATGAAATAGTGCAGCAGCTTCCTGTAACTCCGGCTCGGAACTATCTCGAAAAGTTTGTCTGCGAAAGCTTTTTCCTGCTCGTAAAGCAGTTCCGGAGCGAGTTTTCCGATGGCCTCACCACGCTCGAAGGCATTGCCGATGACTCTCATTTCCCACAGTCCGGACTCGCTGAGTCTCAGAGCATTGACCTCCGCAGGATTGGCCGTGGGGGCTATGGCTCGGGAAGTGTCCGAGGTTTCAGTCTCTGAGTCGCCGTCAGTTTTCGCCGAAGTATCGCGGGAAGCAGCAGGACTTACCCAGATGCGGAGGCTGTCACCGACTTGGACGGCCTTTGACCCGGATGGTGTAAACGCCGGCTCGGCAAGGTCAGCGCTTGAGTGAAGGCCGACGCAGACCAGAACCGCCACCAGCACCATCGCCAATATCACGGTCAGCGTCCACTTGAATATTTTCAGGACAATTTTCATTTCGGCTTCAATTATATATTATTATACCTACTCCAACCTCAAAATGTAAAATGTGTTGGATGTAATCTCGTCATTCGCTTTAACTTTCATCGAGAGTCCTGTCTTACGTGCGATTTCCTCCATCCTCGACTGGGATATGTAGCTCAGTTCGCCCTCTGTCCGATTAAATCTCAGAATCTTGGTAGAGAAGACTTCGCTCAATGCCGTAATCTTCTGGCCTTCAGCATTTTCAAAATCAGAGTCACGCACCAGAATCAATCCGCCACTCTTAAGCTTGGACGCGCATCGCTGTATAAGTTCCAACTGTTTTTCAGCGCTGAGATAATGCATCATGTCACTGATGATGAAGGCATCGCTTTCCGGCAATTCCGCCTGCGAAGCATCCTCACATCTGAATGACAGGCCGCCCAGGCACTTGTTCAGCCAGCAATTCTGCGCCACCGTTATCTTCTCGTCGTCATAGTCGATTCCCAGAATCCTGCGCCCCGGCTTGTACATCGACAGCATGAAGTCCATCTGGCCCATTCCGCAGCCGATATCCGTAATCTGACCGGAATCAGGAAGCATGGAATCGAAGAAGGCATAGTTCTTCTCCATCTTCATTTTCACCCTCACATACCACTCGGTCACTGGACCTTTATATATATAGGCAGAGGCCAATGTCGCAGCAAAATACGGGTTATCCGGCCCGTCATACCTGTCGCAGAGTTTCGCGTAACTGTCCTTGACCAATGTCGCTACGCACTTTGCCAAGTCGTGATAGTCAATGTTTTCCGTCTTCACAGGCTCGAGCACCTGCATCACGGACAGTCCACGCGTAATGGTGAAACAATGATTTTTCGGCATTATCCGCCAATTGCCGTAGAACACGACCGGGGTGACAGGAGCATTGACCTGAGAAGCGAGATAGAATGCGCCTTTGTGGAATCTTCTGATGGTTCCGTCGGTCGTGCGGGTGCCTTCCGGGAATATCACGAGACTCCAGCCCTGGTCGATGTCTTTCCTGAGATTTGTCAATGAGCCTTCATATCCTTCGGAGCGGACGTAATATCCGAGATATTCTGCTATGGGACCGAACAGAGGGGAGTTTTTCACCCAGTCGGCCACGAAGAATTTCACTTTCGGAAAGGCTGCCATCAGCAGGATGATGTCAAGCGACGACTGATGGTTCGCCACGATGATTCCGGGTTCTACAGTGCTGCAGGATGCTCCGGACTGGCGGGCATTATTGGCCTTGACGTCGCTACCATCTTTTTCTTCCGGATCGACCTGTTCTCTGTCTATCCGTACAGATTTTATGACCGGCGTCACAGCTACGAGCACCTTGCAGCCGACATGAAGCATCTTGGAGACCAATGCCTGCTTATGTATTCGTCTGATCGGCAGACACAGAAGCAACAAGGTGAGTACCAATATTATAAAGCATCCGAGCACGGTCGGTACATAGAACGCCAGATTGCGGACTATCATTCCGAATGTATATGGCGGTCTCCCCTGCGATGTCGGACGTGTTACGAAAGCATTGAATATCAATGGTTCTGCGGCATAGGATATCAGCACCACCGCTACCATTCCGAGTATGGTGATGAGTGCAATGGAGTGCAGGGCCGGATGCTTGGCGAAAATGAGGGCGCCTATGCCGACTATCATCGTGAATGACGAGAAGAAGATGGCGGTCTTGTGCGAATTGAGCAGTTCGCGACCGGTCTTGTATTTGTGCAGCAGGCCTTCAAGGATGAAGATGCTGAAGTCGTCACCCATACCGAAGATAAAGGTGGAGAGGATGATGTTCACAATATTGAACTGCACCCCGAGGATACCCATTATTCCGGTGATTATCAGCCATCCCACGGCCATCGGCAGGAAACTGAGCAATGCAAGTTCGAGTCTGCCGTAAGATAGCCAGAGCACGAAGAAGATGAGGAATGAAGAGATGAACAGTATCAGGTAGAAGTCGTCGTTGATGCTCTTGGCTGCCTTGTTTGCGAAATAGGCCTGATCGAAGATGACAAGGTCTGCCCTGTCCGAGAATGTGCCGTAAACCTGGTCGATCAGGCTTTCGTCGAGGCTGACTCTTGTTATGAGCATTTTCAGGTCATCAGAGTTTCCGAGCCACGCTGACACAGCTTCCGGCATACCTTCTCCGCTGAAATAATCTATTGTTTCACAATTATTTACGAGAGAAGTCAGAGCGGCATCGAACGAGTCTTTGCGAAATCCGTATTTGACGGCTGCTTCCGCAACTTCGCTTTTCAGCCTGGCCACACGGTCTTCTGTCCACCATGCCTGCCATTTCGCAAGATTAGCCTGTTGTTCTTCCTGACTTCGGACAAACGAGCCACCATCTGAATATCTGCGTATCAAGTTTTTGGCTTTCAGAGAATCGAGCTGGGCCAATGTCTTTTTTTGTGCGGCGAAAGCCTCCCCTGCCGTCTTTCCCACGCTCACGAACATCACGCTCTTTTCATTGACCTGAACTCCTTCGGCGATGCCGGACAGGCTCTTCTCTCCGGGCTCAGACTCCTCAGCGACTGGCTTGCCAGCTTCTTCGGCGACGCCGGCATCTGCATTGACCTCGGTCTTGCCGCTAAGAATCATCTCCGCCTCTTTCAGTTTCGGCTCCCAGTAGGTCAGATCCATCATGTCGCTGTCGAAACCGACTTTGGTGGACATGTAGGTGCATACGACTGTCAATATTATCAGTGCGCCTACAAGCCATTTGTTCTTGTGGAACGGATAGGAGCTGAATTTTTCAATGCCTCTGAGGATGCGTCCTTCCCGGAGGTCTGCCTGCGCCGTGAGGAACTGCGGAAGGAAAACGAGGCAGAAAATCATTGTCCCGAGCAATGTGAGGGATGCGAAAAGTCCGAAGTCCTGAAGCAGTTTGGAGGAGGTGAAAAGCAGACCGGCAAAGGCGCCTATGGTGGTGACGCTTCCGATAATCATCGGGCTGCACAGTTCGTCAAGCAGCTGTTCGATGGTATGTACGTGATTCTGGTGCGCCAGAAGGTGTATCGAGTAGCTCAGCGCCACGCCCATTATCGCCGCTCCCGCTCCGACTGCGATGCCGGAAATGCTGCCCTGAATGAGCCAGGACAATGCCAAGGCGAACAATGCGCCGTACAACACCGGGCACAATATCAGGAACACGGAGCGTTTCCGCTTGAATACCGCGAGGATGAACAGGACTATGATTATGAGCGCTACTATCGACGTGGAATAGGTGTCGCGTTTTATCTGACGTGCATTGTAAACGCTCATGACGGGGCCGCCGAAATAGTGGAGCGAAATGCTCGGGAATTCTTCGGCGAGGGTGTCCAATGCATTGTCTATCAGATTCACGAGGTCGTCGTTGTGGGCGGTCTCGCCTGACGGGAATGCGGGTTCGATGAAGGTCAGCATTGTCCTGCCGTCCGGGGTGAAGACGTGTCCTGAACGGACTTTGTATTCGGATACCGGGTTCAGTTCTGCGGTACGTCCGAGTACGCTGCTTCCTATGGCCAACGGATCTGCGAGTATGTAGTCCTTCATCGCAAATCCTGCCGGGGATATCAGGTTCACATAGTCGTTCATTATGGCGGAATCGACTGCTGAAGGACGGTCCAGTTCCTCCAGACGCCGGAAATCGCTGTCATCCATCAGGCACGGAAGATGGCCGAGGATGAAGTTCATCATTTCGCTTATGTCGGCCTGTCCGACTTCGCACATATAATTGTCTATCAGACTCTTGTCCTCCGAATCGGAAAACAGTTCGCCGAGTCGTTCCGATGCTTCTGACAGCAGATTGTCGTCTTCCTGTTCAGGAGTAAACATCACGACTATCTTGTCGCTCACTTTCAGGTGCGAATAGACGTCCGCGAGATGCGATGAGTTTTTCGATGACGGGAAGAATGAGGTGACGTTCTCTTCAAACTCGATCCGCGATGCAATAAGACACATTGACAACACGCTGAGTATCAGCGTTATCCAAAATACCGTCTTATGCGAGCGGAACCAGATATATAGTCGTGTGAAGATTTTAGACATTGGATGCAGGTTTATCAGGGGATTTCCGGAAAATGGCCAGCAGGGACATCGAGAGGCACCAGCTGAATGCCGACAGGAGCGCACCGAAGACAATGCTGCCTACTACATATTGCAGAAGCATTGATCCGACAGATGCGAGCGTTATGTTTTCCGGCGTCAGAAGGACCGGTTTGGCGAACAGGACGCATCCGACCCAGTAACCGGCAAATATGATGAACGGAATGAGCGGCGGAAGGCTTATGTTCGAGGCCACGAGCGTTATGACTTTGTTCAGTTTCAGCAGATGGGCCAATGCAAATGCGCATATCATCTGATACCCCCATATCGGGGCTACCCCCATGAATACGCCGAGGGCTATCGCTGACGCTATCCTCGCATTGCTCTCGGGCGAATGAATTATATATCTGTCAATGAATGATTTACAATTCTTCCACGTTAGCTTCCTGAAGAAGTTCACTGGCCAGCGCCAGAGCAGGCAATACAGTACGAGGATGGTGTTCAGTATGCTGATTTTCGTAAAGTCACGGAACGGCTTGAAGTGTGAAACACGCTCTCCTTCAGGCGGATAATAGACGCGGATAGGGACATTGACGACATCGGTTCCTCTCCATGCGGAGAAGACGAGGATTTCGAGTTCGAATTCGTATCCGCCGGTGAGAAATCTCGAGCCCAATTCAATCTTGTCGAGCGGGTAGGCTCTGTAGCCGGACTGCGTGTCGTCTAGGCGTATTCCGGTTTCGAGTTTGTACCAGAAATTGGAGAAGCGGTTCGCGAATGTATTCTTGCCTGGCATTCCCTCGGCCCGCAGGTTCCGTGCCCCGACTATCAGAGTATCAGGCATTTTGCTTATCGATTCCGCGAAAATCGGAAGGTCTGAAGGATAATGCTGTCCGTCGGAGTCAATGCTGATGGCATACTTGAAGCCGTATCTTTTCGCATAGACCATTCCGCACAGGAGCGCCACGCCCTTGCCCTGGTTTTTCTCTTGTGTCAATGATTTTATGGCATCTCCGAATGACCGGATGATTTCAGGTGTGGTGTCAGTGCTGCCGTCATCCACAACTATCACGTCTTCAGAGTATTGCAGGACTTCCGAGATGACTTGCGAGAGTGTTCCGGCGTTGTTGTAGGTCGGGATTATCACGCAGCAGCCCAGGTCTTTCAAGGCTTTGCGGCACTCTTGAGGAGATTTAGCCACAGCATTGTTCGCTTCCGGCGCGTAGTTATATATCTCGTTTTCTGGCATCGTGCGTTACATTGATAATGATTTTCTGAGTTTGGAAGCGAGGAATGCCGAGAAGGCATCTCTGCTTATGGCGTCTGCGACGTAGTTGGTGACGTAACTGTCTCTGGAGACTGTCATATCGAACAATGTCATTCCGAAATATGTGGTTCCGACTACTCTCCACGAGCCTTCCCCAACAGGTTTGGCGAGCATTATTCCTGACAGTTGCCGTTTTCCTACGCCCAATGTAAATGTAAAGGTGCGCGGTTCGGCACTGCTGCTTTCATCTGCATTAGTCTGGACGGCTGCAGACTCGAATGTCGCGGTCTGCTCCTGGACATTCTGGGCCGGCGGCAGTTCGGAAACGAGGAGTTTCGGAAAGCAGGAGGTCGTCAATGCGAGGCTAACGCATATTGAAGACAGTCTGAGGTATCGCCGCATTGAATTTCTTATCTGTAAAGTCATACATCGTATAGTCGGAAGCATTCTCGTACATGGTCAGCCGGTTCACGGACAAGTCCTTGCGGTTCAGCAGGATAACCATCTTGTCGATATATGCGCGGACTGTCTTCGATTTCGGGACGATGGTGAGTCTGTAATCGGCTGCTGACTCTTCCACGTTTACGGTGAAATCCGTGCCAAGCTTAATCAAATCTCCTGTCATACAGGATGTTATGAGTGTACTCATCTGGTCCATCATGGGATTTCCCTTAGTGTCAATGACGGAGGCCTTGCCGGCGTTTACGGTCTTGATCTTATCGCCGTTGATGACGATTTCGTAGGCGACCGGTGTACGGTAGTCGAGGCAGATCTTGTCGGTCTTCTGCCAGTAGAACCGTCCTTCGGATTTCATTTCCCTGCTGAATACGCTCAGGTACTTCGTCTGGACGAACTTCGCCTGAATCGTGGTCAATGCCGATGTCTTGGACGCCAGCTCTTTCCTGAACGCCGCCATGTCCGCAACTGCCTTATAGCCGGCCGCATTCCCCTGCACCGACGCCATTCCGGACATTGTCCCTGACATCGCCACAGACGGGAACGCCGCCCCTGACAGCCCAAACTGCGCCGCCATCAACATTCCTAACCCTAATATGTTCAATCTATTCATATCTTATTTCTATTCATCTGACAAATATAGCGAAATTGTCGCCGTGACAGGCGGAGCACTTGAGAGGACCAGGCCCTCCCACTTCGTGGGCCCCTCCCTCTCGTGCCGAGGGCGGCAAGTCCTCTCAAGCGCAGCCCCCTGTCCTTGCGCCGCCATCAACATTCCTATCCCCAATAATATGCTCAATCTTTCATATATTATTTCTATTCATCTGCAAATATAGCGAAATTGTCGCCGTGACAGCCGGAACACCCGCGCTATTTAACAAGTCGTCATCAGACGACCGGCCGGGTCCGGGTATTTGCTTTTGCAAATACGTGGAGGACGTAAAGGCCGCACGGAGTGTCAGGGTTTGGGACAGAGTCCCAATGAAAAAACAGTCAAGGGCCTGGTCCTCACAAGTGCTTCTCCGGGCACAACACGACAACAATGTAGTGCTACCTAGCGGAATCGTTTCATTATAGTGACGCGATACGGATGACGGACGGCGAGATGGGCAGCATTTTGCGCCACCACCTTCTTGCCCTCATCTACAGAATCCGGCGCATAGGAATTGCCCACAACACACTTTCCGGAAATCGCCTCAAACCACGTGCAGGCAGCAGTATAACGGCCATAATTCAGCTCCAGATGGTAACCGTCCCTGTTGAACTTGTCCCCCACATACGAAGTCCTCGCATTCTGAATCGCAGTACCGGACGGAACAAGCACATCAAAATCATTGTCCTTCAACGCCTTCCAGGCCGCAGACACAATCGCCTCATACATCGCCATCTGGCTGTTCCCGTATTTCGGGAAATCCCTATGGTCAGAATCCGAAGCATAAGCCCACGTCTGATGCCACACAAGCTTGAAATCCTTCTTCGGCGCATTCTCACGCAGATACGAAATCAATGAAGGCAGATACGGATTGTAAGTTTCATACAGACCGGACTTGCCGCTCGCCTGCTGGAGACTGATATAATCCCACGGCTCATCCATGACAGCATCAATCAGTCTGGTATTCGGAGTATTGGTCCTCTTCCCATCGACAATCTTCCGATATGCATACGCATCCTTGCCCGAAACAGAATTATTATAATGCCTCTCCAACGAGCAGCCACCTATATACATATTGCCGATTATCACCTTGATTCCGGCAGCATCGAACAGTTCGTAAAGATATTGTTCCACAGCATCCTGCGAAAAACTGTTCCCGATCGCCAGAATCCGGATGACGCCGTCCCCCTTCTTCGCCGCACCATTCTTTTCAATGCCGGCAGACTCCACCGGACCGGCAGCAAAGCCGCTGTAAGACAATGTCAATGTCAGGAGACCGACAAAGAGAATAGCACAAAGTTTCTTATATAAAGTATTCATAATCAACGATTTTTAAAGTTCATCCAGAGCCATTTCGGCCCACAATCTATCCGATAAAGTAGCGCATCAGCGAAGTAGGCGGAATCTGCTTGTCTGAAACATAGACGAAATAATGCAGGAACTTCTCAAGCCTGTGCGCCTCACTGTATTCAGGACAATTCTTAGGCACAGTAGCCAAGATCCTCTCAGCATGGCTGCGAAGCACCGCAAACTCCACAAGATAGGCAGAATTGAACAGCACATCAGCATCCTCCTGGTACGGATAGATCCACTTCACCTCGGCACGACGCACATTCGGCCAGTTGGAAATAGTCTCCTGGGCCGTGAACGCCCCCTTGTTGAAATCCCTCACAATACGCCTCAACAGACGGTTGTCACTTGTCGGAATACAGTTATGGTCATCCAGCGAAATGCTCGTGATGGTATTTATGAATATGCGGAACTTCTCGGAATCAGGGATATTGTCCAGCAGTTTAGGATTCAGCGCATGAAGCCCCTCAATCAGAAGGATGGAGCCCTCTTCGAGCGCCAGTTTCTTCCCATTGTATTCTCGGATACCGGTAACGAAGTTATACTCAGGCACTTCCACAGTCTCACCTGAAATAAGCTTAAGCACATCCTTCTGCAACGCGGCATGGTCCACAGTATCGAAATTGTCGAAATCATAACTGCCGTCCGGAAGCTTCGGCGTATCCAGTCTGTTCACGAAATAATCATCAGTAGAGAAAGACACCGGATGCAGACCGCAAGCCTTCAACTGCACACTCAGACGTTTGCAGAACGTGCTCTTGCCGCTGCTGGTCGGGCCGGTAATCAGGACAATGCGCACCTTCTGCGGAGATTTGTACCTGCTGAATATCTCCTCCGCAATCTGGACAATCTTCTTTTCCTGCAGCGCCTCTGCCACCTGAATCAAGTCAGTTGCCTTGCCGTCGATGCAGGCCTGGTTCACGTCACCGACATTGTCCAGTCCCATTATGCGGTTCCAGCGGATAGTCTCCGCGAACACGTCGAAAGTCTTGGGCTGTTCAATGAACGGAGCCAGCTGCTCGGGCTTATGCCTGTCCGGAACTCTCAGAATCGCACCGTCACGATATGGGGTCAGGTCCCAGACCTTGAGATAGCCGGCATCTGGGACCAGCACATCATAATAATAGTCTGCCGTTTCGCCCAATGTATAATAGCTGATATAGACCTCACCGCAAGACTCCAGCAGCTTCACCTTGTCCATGTGGCCCAATTTCCTGAACACGTCTATCGCCTCCTCGATCTGCACCTCATGCCTGTGGAACGGCGTTTTCTCATCCACGACTTCTGCCATACGCTGCTTTACGTGGGCCACGTCCATTGCGGACAGCGGATTTCCGTCAGCCTTGTCGATGCTTACGAAGAAGCCCTTGGATATCGGTCTTCTCATCACCACCTTGCAATCCGGGAAAACATCCTGCGCCGCCTTGTAGAGCAGGAAGCAGAGTGAACGGCTATAGACATTCCTTCCGCTGTACGAGCGATAGTCCAGGAATTCCACATCGCGGTTGTTATAGACCCGGAATTTCAGTCCCTGTGCGACATTATTGACCTTCGCCGCAATGATTTCATAAGGGCGTTCGAACTCGAAACTGTCTATCATTTCGAGCAGCATCGTACCCTCAGGAAACTCCTGAAAAGTACCGGTATTCTTGCAGAAAACTCTCAGCATATGGGAAATCGTTTTTCAAATCGTACAAAAATAGAAAAATTATGGTAACTTTACGAAAAATTAACGGCCAAATGAGCACAATTCACGTTATAGACCACCCGATGATTCAGCACAAGCTGACAATCATGAGGAAAAAGGAAACCGGTTCCAAGGATTTCCGCGAATTACTTAAAGAAATTTCACTTCTGATGGGCTACGAGGTCACCCGCGACCTTCCGCTGGCTGATGTCGAAATCGAAACCCCCATCTGCAAGATGACGGCGAAGAAGGTTTCAGGAAGAAAACTTGCCATCGTACCTATTCTGCGTGCAGGTATCGGCATGGTGGACGGACTCCAGACATTGGTACCTGTGGCAAAAGTCGGCCACATCGGCCTCTACCGCGACGAGAAGACTCACAAGCCGGTAGTTTATTACTGCAAGCTTCCTGAGGATATAAACAAGCGCCTGGTAATCGTTACCGACCCTATGCTCGCGACAGGAGGAAGTTCCTGCGACGCATTGACGATGCTGAAGGAACGCGGATGTACCAATATCCGCCTCATGTGCCTTGTAGCTGCTCCTGAGGGAATCGCGCAGGTACAGAAAGAGCATCCGGACGTAGATATATATGTAGCGTCCGTAGATGACCACCTGAATCAGGACGCATACATCGTTCCTGGCTTGGGAGACGCTGGAGACAGGATCTTCGGCACCAAGTAAGCGACACAAGCAACATAAAATTGCGGCATTTTCCATCAACCGGAGAATGCCGCAATTCCTTTTATTTCGCAATGCTATTTCAGCACACCGAGTTCCTTGCCGACCTTGATGAATGCGTCAATGCACTTGTCGAGATGCTCTTTCTTGTGAGCCGCAGAAAGCTGCACGCGGATACGGGCCTGGTCCTTAGGCACTACCGGATAGTAGAAGCCGGTAACATAGATGCCCTCTTCCTGCATCTTGGCCGCGAACACCTGTGAAAGACGCGCATCGTAAAGCATCACTGCACAGATGGCGCTCTGAGTCGGTTTGATGTCGAAGCCGGCAGCCATCATCCTGTCTCTGAAGTAGTTGACATTCTCCACGAGGCGGTCATGCAGTTCGTTGCTTTCCTTCAGGATGCGGAAAACCTCCAGGCTTGCGCCGATAATGCAAGGAGCCAATGAATTGGAGAAAAGATAAGGACGGCTTCTCTGCCTGAGAAGGTCAATGATTTCCTTTCTTCCTGTGGTGAATCCTCCCATAGCGCCGCCGAATGCCTTGCCGAGAGTACCGGTGTAGATATCGACCCTGCCATAGGTGTCAGTGAGTTCGCTTACGCCATGACCGGTAGCGCCTACCACACCTGCTGAATGAGACTCGTCCACCATCACGAGGGCATCGTATTTCTCCGCCAGTTCGCAGATCTTGTCCACAGGAGCCACGTTTCCGTCCATGGAGAACACTCCGTCAGTGGCGATAATCCTGAACCTCTGAGCCTGAGCCTCCTGCAGACAACGCTCGAGATCGGCCATATCTGCATTGGCATAACGGTATCTCTTCGCCTTGCAGAGCCTTACGCCGTCGATGATGGACGCATGGTTCAATGTATCGGAAATGATGGCATCTTCCTCAGTCAGAAGCGGTTCGAAGACTCCTCCGTTGGCATCGAAGCAAGCGGCATAGAGGATGGTGTCTTCAGTATGGAAATACTCGCTGATCGCCTTTTCCAGCTGCTTGTGGATGTCCTGTGTTCCGCAGATGAAACGTACTGAAGCCATACCGAAACCGCGTTTCTCCATCATTGCCGCGGAAGCTTTGACAAGTCTCGGGTCATTTGCCAGTCCGAGATAGTTGTTGGCACAGAAGTTAAGCACTTCTTTTCCAGCGACATCGATAACTGCTGACTGTGAACTCTCTATCAGGCGTTCTTCCTTATAGAGTCCCGCCTCGCGAATCTCAGTGAGAGTCTTGCTGAGATGCTCTTTCATTTTTCCGTACATTATAAAGTCTTTTTTGTGTAAAGTCTTTTTGTCTTGGCAAATTACGGATTAAAATTGGATTTTCCATATAGGAATGATGAAAAAAACTGCTTACTTTTGTGAGTAACTCTTTTAAAGGGTTACATTAAAGAGTCACATAAGTCACATAAGATTGGTTAACAGGGGAAAGCAGCATTTCCCAAGAAAATGTATCACATCAAAAATGAAAAAAATTCTCATCATCGGAGCTACAGGACAGATAGGTTCTGAACTGTCAATGGAATTGCGCAGCCGTTATGGCAATGACAATGTTGTAGTCGGTTATATTCACGGCAGCGAGCCGAAAGGAATTCTGAAAGAGTCCGGTCCCTGTGAGGTGGTGGATGTCACTGACGGGGAAATGATTGCCTCCGTGGTGGAGAAGTATCATATTGACACGATATACAATCTTGCGGCACTGCTTTCAGTGGTAGCCGAGTCCAAACCCAAGCTCGCGTGGAAAATCGGCATTGACGGCCTGTGGAACGTGCTGGAAGTGGCCAGAGAAAAAGGATGCGCCGTATTCACGCCGAGTTCCATCGGTTCCTTCGGCCCGACCACCCCGCACGTGGGGACTCCTCAGGACACCATACAGAGGCCCAGGACAATGTACGGAGTTTCCAAGGTTACGACCGAGCTCCTGAGCGACTATTATTTCCTCAAATATGGCGTGGACACACGTGCAGTGAGATTTCCGGGCCTGATTTCCAATGTCACGCTCCCTGGAGGCGGCACCACGGACTACGCTGTGGACATCTATTATTCTGCAGTCAAAGGTGAGAAGTTCATCTGCCCGCTGAAACCTGGTACGTTTATGGACATGATGTACATGCCGGATGCGCTGAACGCCGCCATCAGTCTGATGGAAGCAGATCCTTCAAGGCTTATCCACAGGAACGCATTCAACATCGCGTCCATGAGTTTCGCTCCTGAAAACATATACGAAGCCATCCGCAAGGAAATACCTTCTTTCGAGATGGAATATGCCCCGGACCCTCTCAAGCAGAGCATTGCAGACAGCTGGCCGGACAGCATGGACGACAGTTGCGCCCGTGCGGAATGGGACTGGAAACCGGAATATGATCTGGAGTCAATGACCAGGGACATGATTTCCAAACTCAAGGTGAAACTCTCCAGATAGTAGAAGCACTCAAAAACAATGCAGGGACCTCATAAAGAATGAAGTCCCTGCATTGTTTTAAACATCACGCAGATAATGCGTGAATGTTTCTGAGCATTACCTCACGAAATTCATCGCTACAGCAAATTCTGTAGTATTCGCCCAGACGGCCTTGAGGTCGGACGGCTTTGTCAGTCCGAATACTCCCATGAGGGTCTGAAGTTTCTGAAGCTCAGCCTTCTGCTCCTCTGTAATATCAGGATTCTTGGCCATTTCCTCGAGTTTCTTGTCGAGCTGGTCCAGCAACGGAAGCAGCGGTTTCACTATAGGATCGCAAAGATCCTTGTCCATGAAGAGCTGCAGAGAGTTGTCTGTAACCACATATTTCATTACCAAGCCGTTGGCCATGAAATTCTTGATGACCGGCAGCATTTCTTTAGGATCAATGCCCAATTTCTGAAGTTCTTCAAGGAGTTCGCTCAAACCGGACAGGTCAGCTGCCCTGGTCACGAACGCATCAGCCTGTGCTCCTTCCATTTCTGACAATGCAGCGATATTAGGCAGAACGAAAAGGTTTCCTACGTTCGCAAACCAGAAAGCCAAGTTTGCAGGCGGAAGGTCTATCCATTCCGTGTGGGTGGTCGGAACGAAATGGTATTTGCCGTCAGGACCGACAAGACTCTTGATGATTCCTTCAAATTCCTTCATATCAGGAATTCCTGAATTGCCTGAATCCTCGTCAGATTCCCAAAATCTTGCAGTCACGTTTCCGTCCTCTGTAAATGAAAGCCTGTCAAGCTGGTCAGCAAGCTGAACACTACCAAATATACTGAGCATCTTGCCCATCATGGCTGCACTGACAGCGTAATCACCACTTGCCGTCCAGGTAATCTGCAAAGGAGTTACCACAGGCACTCCGTCCTTATCAGGAGCAGCCTCTCTGAGCAGATTCCAGTCTCCTTCCATGCCGCCTTTTGCGACTACTTTCGTTGCTGCCTTGACGGAGATTTTTTCATTGCCGTCGATTTCACCCTCCACTGACACTGTGTATATAGGTGTCTTGTCTGTACTGAACAATGACATGACTGCCATATTGTAGATGTTGCCTTCACCGCTGAATGTCCATTTCGCGTCACCGGTATTCTTCAGATTCACATTGACTGCGACAGAAGAAGCGCAAGGAATGACATTGTTCATCTGGAGGACGCCTTCGGTCGCGCTGGATGCCGTCAATTTCACATTTCCCATGCTTACAGGTATGGAATTGACAGATATTTCAGCTTTTCCGCTTTCTGCGGTAAACTGATTTGACGGAATATCTTTCCAATTTTCATCGGACTTGCTGTCTTTGTTACAGCCGGCAAATACTCCCAAGAGAGCAAGCATGAGTCCTGAATACAATAAACTACGTTTCATACTAATTATGTTTAAATAAAACTGGGCGACGGCACATAGTCCTTTGTCACCAAGCAGAGATTTACTGCAAAAATCATACTATGACAGGAATCCGCGATTCTACTGGCCCCCGAGACGGGAGAAATATGTCAGAACCTCTTCCCATGTCTTGAACGGTTCTTCTCCGAAATGGAGAACGGTTCCCATAAAGTCATCAGTACTAAGCCGTTCCGGGTATCTGTCGATGAGATAGTCCCCGAGCAGCATATCCTTTTTATTGGCAATGACCACTCTGTTCCAGGCCGGCACGCCAAGTCGTTTTTCCACCCAATGATAGAGTTCCGGAAGACGCTCCGGGGCATTGAAGTCATTGGAAATCAACACATAAGGCGAATACTGTTCTGAGAGTTTGGCGAAGGCCTTCACCGCGCTGCCGAAAGGCTCCATATCTTCTATGGCGAGTCCATGAGCCTGCCCGTTTGTCATATCCAGAAGGGTATCTGTCAATGCTATGAGCATCACCTTCTTGGCTCTGTTTTCCTGCTTGTCGTCTATCCTTTCTATCACAGGCATGACCGAATGCAGGAAGACGCTGTCATCCAGATAGTGCTCCCCATTGAACCGGATTGCATTGGAATAATAGGTCGAGAACAACTCGAATGTGCCTGTCACGAGCGTGTCGTGGATGCCGAACATTCCGTAAACGCGCTGTTTCTCTTCATTGACCTTTCCGAAGAAGACAGGATCGGAGCTGTCGGGCTCGAGTCCTTCGAAATTGTGCGAAGAGACTTCGCGGAACGCTTCTATAAGTCCTTTGTTTACAAGAAATGATGTCTGTCCGTCGCGCCTTTGATTGTGGAACTCCTGTCGTCCCAAACCATTGTTTTTCAATATGGTATCGGCGAGTTTGAATGCCGGATTCACGAGAATCCTGTCATATCCGCGCAGCATTTCGGCATACATCGCGCCCATCGACGCACCTATGATCAGATCCGGTTTTTCCGCCTCACAAAGTTTTTTAAGCATATCCATGGCCTCGACAGGCTCTACGGGGATGTCCGGGGCAATGATTTCTGCTGAAGGGAGCAATGTCCCCATTGTCTTTACCGTACCGTTCTGGCCGCTCGAAGCGAAACCATGCAGATACAGAATCTTCTTCCCTGACATAATGTCAGGCCTTGCATATTCATACAATTCCATACGCACTCTAATTTGGGGGCAAAATTACTAAGCGGATTTCTTTCCGGCAAGAGAAATCAGCACGCAGACGAGCGTAAGCATTGAGCTGCAGAGGAAAAGCGCCCCGGTGGTGATGAACATATCCCCCATTCCCACTATCGCAGGCACAATTCCGCCGAAAGCATAACCGATGGCGCCGAGCAAGGCAGATGCGACCCCTGCATTGTCCCGTCCCGAATCCATAGCTGAGACGTTGGAGGCTGTGGAGACTATGCCGACTATCAACATCAGGATGAATACCAGTATCTCGTACCACCAGAACCCGGGTTTGAAAAACAGCACGACTGCCGTCAGCACCGAGAATCCCGCAAGCGCGAATGTACCGAACCGGATAGCCGCATCATTGTCCTTGAATTTAGGGATGAGCGCTGCCGCGATGGCGAATGTCAATGCATTGAATCCGAACACTATACTGAAATGCAGAGTGGATAGTCCGTAATGCTCCTGCATAATGAATGGAGCGGAGGCGATGTTGGTGAAAAGCACGCCCATGGAGAACATATACGTAAGAACATACAGAAGGAACCTCCTGTTGCTCAATATGTTGTAGATACCGTCGGCAATAACTTTCAATGACGAGGACTTGTAGATGCTCAGGTTCTTGAACGAGAGATTTTCATCCATGCGGGTAGCTCCGATGAGCAGTGCCGCCGACAATACTATAAGGCTCCAGAATATGGCCCGCCAGCCTCCCACAAGGGCTATAAGTCCGCCCACGATAGGTGCAGCAACCGTCGCCACGCCATTGACCGCGGCTATCATTGACATCATTTTCGTCAATTCCTTTCCCCTGTACCGGTCTGTGGCAATGCTTCTGGAAAGGACGACTCCGCCGGATCCGGCCAGGCCCTGGAAGAGCCTCATGATGATGAATTCATGGACATTGGCAGAGAAGATGCAGCCGAATGTGGATATCAGGAACAGGGCCATAGCGCATATCAGAGGACGTTTCCGGCCGTACCTGTCGCTTACCGGGCCGAATATCAGCTGGCCGACTGCAAGCCCGACAAGACCTGTGGTCAGGCCTAACTGCACCTTGGACACAGGGCAGTCGAACCAGTCCTGCATGGCCGGCAGCACCGGAACATACATATCCATTACGAAAGGCCCGAAAGCGCTCAACGCTCCCAAATACACAAGGACGAATGTGTTTCCTCCTGATATGTGGCTGTCTTTACCCATAAGTCGCTATTCTCACCTTTAATCAGATTCCGTACATTTCATTCATTTTCAGCAGCACATTCTTGACTCTTTCTTTCAGACTCTCCGGAGCAAGCACCTCCACCAGATAGCCCTGGGACATTATTCGCTGTATAAGGTCTGTCGTGATGCACATTCTGAATTCAAAGACCGCATAGTCCGGCCCAGTCACCACTTCCTTCTGGGAATGATGCCACGGAATGCTGCGGAGATATTCTTCCTGACCGTCTTTCACTTTCAGCAAGATAGTCTCTACTTCAGGCTTTTCCGGGACAATGACGCCCAAATAGTTTGAAAAGAAAGCTCCCGCATTGAATTCGGGCGGCATAGTAAACTGATAGTCAATTTCTTCAACATTGGTCACGCGTTCCATGTTATAGATATGAAGAGCAGAAGAATCTCTGTCCCTGGCAAGAAGATACCAGACGAGATGATAGATTTTCAGGCAATACGGCACAACCTCCTTTACGGACAGTTCCCGTGAGCGGTAACTTCTGAACTCGATGCGGAGCATCTTGTTGTTCTTCATTGCCTTCAGCACGGGTGAGAGTTTGGAAACGCCCAACGGCAGCTTCTCGAGCACGATTCTCGAGGACAGGGATGCGTCTGAAGATACTATGCTGTTCAATGCGAATGAGTTGTACAGCCAGGAACGGACTCCTGTCACGAAAGCGTCCCTCTTTTCTACTATATGGTATTGGTATGTGCCTCTGTGGGTACATTTGATTTCAATCCCGAACAACGACTTGATCTTCGCGCAGTGATTCTGGAAAGTCTTCTTGGGCATCGGTTCCTTTTTCGGATTCAAGTCCGATTCTCTCCAGGCCTCGTCAATTTCGGCGAAGGACATATAGCGGTTCTGGACAAGCAAATCCACAAGCCACACGTATCGGTCTAATAAATTTGAAGATTCCATCAGAAATATCTTATATTCCAACGCAAATATGGAAATTTTTTTATTAAATTTGCATATTATGAATCTAAAGTATTGCCTCTGATGCTCGAAGATGTAAGAAAAAATATCGAAAGACTTATCGCGCTGTATGAACGCGAGAGACAGACGAAAGAGAATCTTGTCATCGAACTGAGGAGGAAAGATGCTGAAATTGATTCATATAAGAAGCAGATTTCGGATCTGGAAAGACAAGTAGATAATCTCAAGTTGATTGAAGCTTTTACTGCTCATGAGGAAGGCAGCGCAGCTGCGAGGGAGAAGATTGACAAGATGATTTCTGAGATTGACAGATGCATCTCATTATTGGAAAGATAGATATGGGGCAGAAGATTACGATACGGATCAACGGCAAGAAATACGAGTTGTCGGCCAAGACGCCAGATGACGAGGAGATTTACAGAAATGCCGCTAAACTGGTGGAAAGCACGTTAAGCAAGTATTCGAACAGGTTTCCCGAAAAGGACACGTCGGAGCTTCTTACGTTTGTGGCCCTGAACGAGTGTATCGCGAGGCTGTCAGCGAGAAGGATGGTGGAGAGTCTGGAGAATGAGGTGAAAGCGCTTGAGAAGCAGACAAATACTTATCTTGATGGTATAAAAGATTAGCCGTCGGCCCACTACTCGCTGAAAACAACAAGTTCTTCGGAACCGGGTGTTCTCGAGCCGGGGATGTGCGGGCCTAAGTACCTTTGATGGGATTCCGCTATGCGGGACATAGGATTACTGAACCGGCACGGAGCTCAAATCTTGCAATATTAGATTTTTCTGACGACCCGGCTGACGGCTTTTATATATTCCGACTGCAAGCTTCTTCGTACAAGGAAACTTGCAGCCGGTTTTTTGTAATCCGGAAAGAGACGACTAAAACATAAATTTATATATACGTATGAACAACATTTTGATATTCATAGCAGTAGCCTTGCTGTCAGCTGCATTCGGAATTGCAGTTTTCATAATGGTTCACAGAATGGTTATGAAGGGACGCAAGGACAGCATCCTGGAAAAGGCGGAACTTGAGGCAGAAAACATCAAGAAAGAAAGGATACTTCAGGCCAAGGAGAAGTTCCTCCAGCTCAGAAGCGAGCACGAGAAGTTCGTGAATGAGAAGAATGCACAGATCAAGGATACCGAGAACCGTCTCAAGCAGAAAGAGAACAACCTTAACCAGCAGAACAACGAGCTCCAGAAGAAAATCAAGGATCTCGACAATACCAAGGCAAGCCTCCAGTCCCAGAAAGATGCGCTCGACCGTAAGGCAGAAGAATACGAGTCACTCCGTCAGGAAGCCAACAAGCAGATTGAGAGCATTGCCGGCATGACCGCCAACGAGGCCAAGAACCTTCTCATGGAAAACATGAAGGCCGAGGCGAGAAGCGAAGCCCAGGCGTACATAAACGATACGATGGATGACGCCAGACTTAATGCTGCAAGGGAAGCCAAAAGGATAGTAATCACCACTATACAGAGGACTGCGACAGAGACTGCCATTGAGAATGCAGTCACCACCTTCCCTATCGAGAACGATGATATCAAAGGTAGAATCATCGGCCGCGAAGGTCGTAACATCAGGGCTCTGGAGGCTGCTACCGGTGTGGAAATCGTAGTGGACGATACTCCGGATGCCATTCTTCTTTCGGCTTTTGACCCTGTCAGAAGAGAGGTCGCACGTCTTGCGCTCCATCAGCTTGTCGTGGACGGACGTATCCATCCTGCACGTATTGAAGAGGTAGTGGCGAAGGTCCAGAAACAGCTTGAGGATGAGATTCTCGAGACCGGTAAGAGAACCTGCATTGACCTTGGAATCCACGGTATGAACATCGAACTCGTGAAACTCATAGGACGTATGAAATACCGTTCTTCTTACGGACAGAACCTTCTCCAGCACTCACGCGAGGTTGCAAATATCTGTGCCATAATGGCTTCCGAGCTCGGTCTCAATCCTAAGCTCGCGAAGAGGGCCGGACTTCTCCACGATATCGGAAAGGTTTCAGAGGACGATCCTGAACTTCCTCACGCACTGCTCGGTATGAAACTGGCAGAGCAGTACAAGGAAAGACCTGAAATCTGCAACGCTGTCGGTGCTCACCACGAAGAGACTGAAATGACATCGCTCATCTCCCCTATCGTCATGGTAGGTGACGCTATCTCAGGAGCACGACCTGGAGCACGCCGCGAGGTCATTGAATCATATATCAAGAGACTCAAGGGCATGGAAGACCTTGCTGCCGCATATCCTGGTGTAACCAAGAGTTATGCGATCCAGGCAGGTAGGGAGCTCCGTGTAATCGTAGGCGCAGAGGATGTAAGCGACGAGCAGGCAGCTACGCTTTCTTCCGACATCGCTCTCAAGATACAGAACGAAATGACATACCCTGGACAGGTGAAGATCACCGTCATCAGGGAGACCCGTTCAGTAGCTTACGCAAAATAAGCGAAATCATTTTTATACCGAAAATGATATGATAATGAAAAGACGCAGTATTATATCAGGCATTGTACTCTTTTTACTGAGTGCAGTGCCTTTATTCGCTCAAATGGGCGAACCGATAGTAAAATGGTCCGTATCCCAGGGAAAAACGGAAAACGGGATTACTGAAATCATTTTCTCCGGAACTATCAGCTCCGGATGGCATACTTATGGAGCTTCCCACAAGGACTCGCCTGTAACGGTGGAATTCGAGGATGTCAAAGGGTATTCTCTTGAAGGTGGATTGTACGACCTGCTCAAGCCTGAGAAATTCGGCGGGGATGATGTTTTCTTCGACAAGATCAAGGTAGCACAGAAGATCAGAGTGGCAGAAGATGCCTCGAGTCTGAAAGGTATGATCACGTCTTCGAGCTGCACGGACAACTCCTGCGGCGCGCCTGAGGACTGGAATTTCGAGATAAAGCTCCGGAAAGAGGCTGACGCGGCGGCCGCAGCTGTTCCTGAAAAGGCAAAAAAGGCTGAAACTGCCGTGACTGCAGAGGCTACAGAGATTTCACAGAACATGACTGAAGAGGAGCAGCGCGCGGGCGGTTCTTTGTGGGCTCTGATACTTGAGGCCGTGCTGTGGGGATTTGCGATGCTTCTCACGCCTTGTGTATTCCCTATGGTGCCGATGACCATATCATTCTTCATGAAAGGTTCTTCAACACCTGCAGCCGGACGTTTCAAGGCCTTCATGTACGGACTGTTCATCGTCCTGCTTTACACGGTGCCTATTTCACTGATTATCGGAGCTACATACATCTTCGGAGGCGAGACAGTTACGGCCGACATATTCAACTGGCTTTCAACACATTGGCTTCCGAACATCATCTTCTTTATCGTGTTTATGGTATTTGCGGCATCGTTCTTCGGAGCGTTTGAGATCACTCTGCCGTCAGCTCTCGTGAACAAAAGCGACAAGAATTCCGACAAGGGCGGACTTGCAGGAATCTTCTTCATGGCATTGACACTGGTCCTGGTGTCATTCTCCTGCACCGGTCCTATCGTGGGTTCTGTCCTGATCAAATCCACCCAGGGTGAGTTCTGGACTCCGATGGTGACAATGCTTGCTTTCTCAGTAGCCTTTGCATTGCCTTTCACCATTTTCGCGATGTTCCCGTCTCTGCTGAAGAAGCTCAAGAGCGGCAGCTGGCTGAACTCCGTGAAGGTAGTGCTCGGATTTATCGAGGTGGCTTTAGGCCTGAAGTTCCTCAGCGTGGCGGACCAGACTTATCATTGGGGCCTTCTGGACAGGGAGATCTATCTCGCCATCTGGATTGTGGTATTCACCCTGCTCGGTCTGTACCTGCTCGGCAAGATCAGGTTTGAGGCGGACAGCGAGGTGAAGCATATCGGGATATTCCGGCTTTTCCTGGTGATCGTTGACTTCACTTTCGTGGTGTATATGATTCCGGGAATGTTCGGCGCGCCGCTCAAGGCATTGTCAGGATATCTCCCGCCTATCGAGACGCAGGACTTCATAATGGGCAGCAATCCAAGCCAGCAGGTGGTCAGCATAGAGGAGGCAACCAAAGGCGAAAAACTGCCGCTCGGACTTACAGGCTATCATTCTATGGAAGAGGGATATGCTGCTGCGAAAGCGTCCGGCAAGCCTGTTTTCCTGGACATTTCAGGTCTCGCCTGCGTGAATTGCCGCGAGATGGAGCAGAGGGTATGGAGTGATCCGAAAGTACTGTCAATGCTGAAAAATGATTTTGTGATAGTGGTTCTTTATACGGACGACAAGACCAAACTTTCTGAGAGCGAATGGGTTACCACCAGCAGCGGAAAGGTTCTGAAGGACAGGGGACGTGTCAATGCGTGGTTTGTCAGGGAGAATTTCGGCGTGAGCGCACAGCCTAACTACGTGCTTCTTTCTCCTGACGGAAAACAGCTCGCCCCGATTCGCGGATACAATACGGATATAGACGGATTTGTCGAGTTCCTAAATTCAGGACTTGAGAAAATGAAATGAAAGATATGAAAAGGATGATTACAGCATTGATGGCATTGACATTGGCCATCAGCGGTTTATCTGCAAGGGAACTGCCGGAGATTCACACTCCGGCATCGGATTCGAGGGCGACTTATGTGGGCAGGACATTGAAGGAGAAGGACAATGTTTCTTTCGACTGGACCGGAGTATATGTCAGAATCCGTTTTGAGGGTTCTTACCTCGCGATGAAGGCTTCCGACAGCAAAGCGAACTATTATGACCTCTGGATTGACAGGGAACCGGACGCGAAGGCTGACAAAACCATCAGGATCAGCGGTAAGGATTCGGTATATGTCCTGGTGGAACCGGCTTCACTCAAGTCGTTCAACTCCAAGGGGAAAGGCTTCGAGCACACTGTGGTTCTGAAAAAGCGGACTGAGGGAAGTGAAGGCAGGACCACCATCAGCGAGTATATTACCAAGGCAGGAGAACTGCTTCAGGCTGAAGGTCTCAAAGAGCGCCAGTTCGAGGTGATAGGTGACTCCTACACTTGCGGTTACGGTACAGAGAACAGTGTCAGGACTGACCCTTACAAGAGCGAAACAGAAAACAGCAACCTGACTTACGCTGCTATCCTTTCAAGGTATTTCGGGGCTGATTACTATGCTGTTGCGCATTCCGGAATGGGAATTGCCAGAAATTATGCGGACAAGTTCAAGGACTACTATATGCCTGACCGTTATGACCAGACATTTGACGAGGACAAGGATGTGAAATGGGATGCCGCTGCTGATGCATTCAGACCGCAGGTCACCATCATCTACCTCTGTACCAATGACTTCTCTACCGGCAGACAGCCCAAGATGTCGATTTTCAGGGACAATTATGTGAAACTCCTGAACAAGATCAAGAAGAACTACGGTGAGGATCATCCGGTTCTCTGTGTTTCGAGCAACTGCGATGACCTGGCAGCCGACTATGTGAGGTATTGCGTAAACAGCTGCGGCCTTAAGAATGTGCATTTCCTGAGTTTCACCAAGGCTGTGCACAATACGGATGATGAGCTTGGCGCAAGCTGGCATCCAAGTTACAAGGGACACAAAAAGCTCGCCCATGTGCTGATTCCGTATATCTCCACATTGACAGGATGGGAACTCAATGACAATATCGAATAATATGAGTATCAAGACTAAGATCATCAGCATCATCACGCTTGTGGTTGTGCTGGCCCTGACAGGGTTCTTCTATTTCCGCTTCTACTTTGTCTTCGGTGAAGGAGTCAAGGCAGGAGACCTGAATCAGGTGATGTATAAGGGCTATGTATTCAAGACCTACGAAGGCAGGCTGATCCAGTCTGGCCTGAGAGGTACAGGAAAAGGTACCAATGGTATGGAATCCTACGTTTTCGAGTTCTCTGTGGAGAATGGAGAGCTTGCTGATTCCCTGATGAGGTGCAGCGGCAAGACCGTGGAACTTCATTATAAGGAGTATTTGGGAGCGCTTCCGTGGCGCGGTCAGCAGAAGTATATCGTGGATAATATCCTGTCCGTAAGGTAAGCTATTGAATGACAATAAGATGAAAAGATTACATTTTATCGCATTGACAATATTGGCGGCATCATCTTTGGCCGCCGTTTCTCTGAATGCCGAGGAGCACCAGAGAGCTGAGGGAATGAAAGTTTTTTCTGTTCATCCGGCCAACAACACTGGCAAGATGATAACGATGGAGCAGGCTGTATATTCTGGCGAGCTAAGACCTGAGAGATTCCGTGCAGGATGGTACGGCGAGAATACCATTGTATATATGAAGGACGGAAAGCCGCAGCTATATGATGTCAATGCCGGTAAAGATGTGGATGCTGACGAGGTGCTCGGCGTCTATGCGGAAGCTGCCGGAGCATATCTGAAGAAGTCATTGCCGGAAGGCGCTGAAAATGTCACGCCGAACGAGGCGGCAATGTCTGCAAACGGGTCAATGACGGGCAACAGGGCCGTCGGTGCAGCCCCAGCATTGGCATTTACCGTGGGCAAAAGCCTTTATTACATTGACCAGCGCAAGCATATCCGTCCTGTCGCTGAAAGCGAAAATCCTGAAATCACTTACGGGCAGTCGGTCAGCAGAAACGAGTTCGGTATATCCGGAGGGATTTTCTGGTCACCGGACGGACGTAGCATCGCGTTCTACCGCAAGGATGAAAGTCAGGTAAGTGAATTCCCGCTTCTGGACATCACCACACGAACAGGTTCCCTCAAGAGCATCAAATATCCGATGAGCGGAATGGGCTCTGAGAATGTGCGCGTAGGCGTTTACAATCTGGCGGAAAACACGACTACATACATCCAGGCGGACGATTTCGGCTACGACCAGTACCTCACCAATGTTTCCTGGTCTCCTGACGGTAAGCTGCTCTTCATCCAGGTTCTGGACAGAAGCCAGAAGCATATGCACCTGAATATGTACAGGGCCCGCGACGGCAAATTCCTGAGAACCGTACTTACTGAGGACAACGAAAAATGGGTGGAACCGACGGACCCTCTGCATTGGTTCGGATTCTCCGGCCGATTCATCTACCGCACCGACAACAGGGACGGCTACAAGAACCTCTATCTCTGCGACACGCTTGGCACAGTAACGCGCGTCACAAACGTTGCTGCTGACGTGAAATTCGTTGCCGAGGACGGCGAGCGGATCTTCTATACCAGCGCAGAGGTCTCCCCTGTCGAGCAGCACCTGTTCTCTGTCCGGGTCAATGTCTCCCGCAAGGGAAAGGTCAATGTCGGGACGCCTGTCAGGCTCACCTCCGATGAGGGATGGCACAATGTAAGTGTCAATGAATCAGGCACATGGTTTATCGACAGTTACAGCAGTTTCAATGTCCCGGGCGTAGTGAAGGTGACTTCGGCTGACGGAAAATTGTCCAGAACGCTTTTTACGGCCGAGGATCCGATGAAGGATTACGCTACAGGTGAGATGACTCTGGGAACGGTAAAGAGCGCCGACGGAAAATATGACAACTGGTACAGGCTCTATCTTCCGGTGGATTTCGACCCTGCCAAGAAGTATCCGGTCATCCTGTATGTCTATGGCGGTCCTCATTCGCAGATGGTGAATGATTCCTGGCTCGGACAGATAAGGCTTTGGGAAATGTATATGGCGCAGCGTGGCTACATCGTCTATGTGCAGGACAACAGGGGTACGGAAAACCGTGGCGCAGCTTATGAGAAGGCTATCCACAAATACTGCGGACAGGCGGAGATGGCTGACCAGATGGCCGGGCTTAGCGAACTGATGACATTGCCTTACGTGGATAAGGACAGAATCGGCGTGCACGGATGGAGCTACGGCGGATTCATGACGATTTCGCTTATGACAAACTATCCCGAGACTTTCAAGGTCGGCGTTGCAGGCGGTCCTGTAATCGACTGGAAATGGTACGAGGTGATGTACGGAGAGAGGTATATGGAGACTCCGGATTCAAATCCTGAGGGCTTCGCCGAGACAAGTCTGATCAACAAGGCGACTGACCTGAAGGGCAAACTGCTTATCTGTCAGGGCGCTATCGACAACACTGTAGTCTGGGAGCACAGCCTGAGTTTCGTAAGAGAATGTATCAAGAACAATGTACAGCTGGATTATTTCCCATATCCTTGCGCCGAGCACAATGTTTTCGGCAAGGACCGTATCCACCTTATGGACAAGGTGACAATGTATTTCGAAGATTATTTATAAAAATATGAATACCAAAGATTTATACGCTCAGATCCAGGCCAAGAAGACCATGTTGTGCGTGGGATTGGACACTGATTTCAACAAGATGCCCCAGCACATTCAGAAACTTGCCCAGGACGGAGAGATTGCTGTCCACGGGGAATTGTTGAAAGGCACTGCACGCTCACTGTATGAATTCAACAAGGCCATCATTGACGCGACTTCAGAGCATTGTGTAGCATACAAGCCGAACTTGGCTTTCTATGAGTGCTATGGACGAGAGGGCATGCTGGCGCTGGAAAAGACCGTAGATTATATCAGGAACAATCATCCTGAGCAGTTTATCATCGCAGACGCAAAGCGCGGTGATATCGGAAATACAGCCAAGATGTATGCCAAGACATATTTCGAGACAATGGATTTCGACGCTGTGACCATCTCCCCTTATATGGGAAGTGAAACTGTCACCCCGTTCCTCGAATATCCTGGAAAATTCGCCATCGTGGTAGCATTGTCCTCCAACAAGTCTTCCGCTGACTTCCAGATGGCACAGCAGGACGGCAAGCCTCTGTATCAGGTAGTTATGGAAAAGATGATGTCCATCTCCAATCCTGACAACATGATGTTCGTGGTAGGTGCTACAAAGGCTGATAAGCTTGCTGAAATCCGCAAGTTCTGCCCGGACAATTTCTTCCTCGTGCCAGGTGTCGGAGCACAGGGAGGTTCCGCAGAAGAGGTAATCGCGCACGGTGCAAATGCAATGGGCGGCTTGCTTATCAATTCGTCACGTGGAATCATCTACGCCTCCAATGGTGAGGATTTCGCTGAGGCTGCCGGACGCGCTGCCGCGAATCTGATGTAAGGTTAGCGACCGGCGTTTTGCCGGTCCTCCCTGAAGAACTAAAGAATTTTTAAGGACAGGACTATTTCTCAAACTGAGATTTTTCCAAAAACAGGCTGCTCACAAAACGTGAATCAGCCTGTCTATCCATAATCTTATACGCTAAATATCATCTTTCAGATGCTCCTTGGCGTACTCGAGTGTCACGGTAAATGTCTTCTTGCGCGAAGACGGGGCCTCAAACATGGCATCATCGAAAATCCTTTCACAGATGCCTCTCAGGCCACGCGCTCCGAGTTTATTCTTGATGGCGGTATCGACGATGAGGTCCTTCACGCCTTCTTCTATCTCCAGTTTTATGCCGTCCATCTCGAACATTTTCTCATACTGCTTCAAGATGGCATTCTTCGGCTCTGAGAGAATACGCAGAAGCGACTCCTTGTCCAGGCTGTCCAGATAAGTGACAATCGGAAGACGACCGATGATCTCCGGAATGAGGCCATAGGACTTCAGATCCTCCGGAGCCACATACTTGAGCAGATTGTTCTTGTCAATCTGCTTGGTGCCACCGGTAGTGAAACCTATAACCTGGGTATTCAGGCGATTCGCAATCGACCTTTCTATGCCCTCAAACGCGCCACCGCAGATGAACAAGATGTTCTGGGTATTGACATGTATGAATTCCTGCTCAGGATGCTTGCGTCCGCCCTGTGGCGGAACATTCACGACACTTCCTTCGAGAAGTTTGAGCAGCGCCTGCTGAACTCCCTCTCCGGAAACATCACGAGTAATCGAAGGATTATCTCCTTTGCGGGCGATCTTGTCTATCTCATCGATGAAGACAATACCACGCTCCGCTTTTGCAAGGTCATAATCAGCCTCCTGCAGAAGCCTTGAGAGCAGACTCTCCACATCCTCACCCACATATCCGGCCTGAGTGAGCACAGTGGCATCCACAATCGTGAACGGTACCTGAAGAAGCCTTGCTATGGACTTTGCGAGCAATGTTTTTCCTGTTCCGGTCGGGCCAACGAGGAGGATATTGGACTTCTCAAGTTCAACTCCGTCATCCACTTTGTCGACCAGATTGTGGTTTATCCTCTTGTAGTGATTGTACACAGCCACTGACAGAAGCTTCTTCGCACGGTCCTGGCCAATGACATATTGGTCCAGGAATTCCTTGATTTCCTTAGGCTTCTGCAGTTTACTGATCTTCTTGGGTGCTGCTTTGTCAGTTTTTTGTCCTGAAACCTCTTTCAGATAATCGGCAGCCAACATGATACAGTCACTGCAGATACAAGCCCCGTTCTGTCCCGGAAGAAGGTACGGAACCTGAGATTCCGGTCTCCCGCAGAACATACAATAATTTTGTGTCTTTTTTCCGGCCACTTTATTTCACCTTTTTCTTACTGGAAAGAATTCCGTCCACCATACCATAAGCCTTGGCTTCCTCTGCAGTCATCCAGAAATCCCTGTCAGCATCAGCAAGCACACGCTCGAAAGTCTGACCGGTATGCTGGGCAATGATGTTGCACAGCTCTGTTCTGGTCTTCTCTATCTCCTTTGCTGCAATGATGATGTCAGATGCCTGTCCCTGGGCGCCGCCAAGAGGCTGATGAATCAGGACACGGCTGTGCGGCAATGCTGAACGCTTGCCTTCAGTACCTGCGCACAACAGCACCGAGCCCATCGATGCCGCCATACCTGTACAGATGGTTGCCACGTCCGGTTCAATGATCTGCATCGTATCATAAATGGCCAGTCCCGAAGAGACCTGTCCGCCAGGAGTATTCAGATAGAGCGAAATGTCAGCCATACTGTCGGTGGAAGCAAGGAACAGGAGCTGGGCCATAATGATATTCGCCACGTCGTCATCAATCGGCACACCGAGAAATATCACCCTGTCCATCATAAGACGGCTGAACACGTCCATGGATGCGACATTGAGTTTCCTTTCTTCGATGATGGTCGGATTTATATACGAATCCAGAGCCGATTCATAACGATGAAGGGTCGTAGAACTGATTCCACGGCCCATTCTCGCGAATTTATAAAATTCGTTATTGTTCATATTTCTTGGGATTAAGACTAAAGTGTACGGAAATCTTCTACTGAAACCTTCTCAGCCTTCAGTGTAACCGCACCCTTAACTGCCTCGATAACCTTAGTAGCCTCAACATTCTCTACAATGCGGCGGCTGGTATTCTCATCCTGAAGTACACGTGCAACACTGTCCTTGAGAATTGCCTCAGGAACATTTCCCATACCGTATGAAGCATACTGGTAAGCAACATATGCCTGAGCTGCCTCGTGAACATCTTTTTCTTCGATCTTGAGGTCGAACTTCTGCATGATGTAGCCACGTACCATCTGCCAGCGGAAATCCTCGAAGAATGCAGGTGCCTCTTTCTCGATCTCCTCTTTGCTGAACTTACCGTCATTGATATTGAACAGCCATCTCTTGAGGAACTCCTCCGGAAGCTTGATGTCAGCTTTCTTTACGAGATACTCGCGCAAGTCCTTGGAAAGTTTGTAGTCAGACTCCTGCTTGTAATTCTCTTCAAGTCTTGCAGTTACAGCCTTGTCGAATTCCTCTGCATTGTGAACCTGGTTCTCACCGAAAATCTTGTCGTAAGTCTCCTGGTTCTCCTCTGCCGGAGCGAAAGTCTTCACTTCCTTCACTGTAACGTGGAACTCAGGTGCGAGAGAAGCGAGCTCCTCTTTCTTTACCTTGAGCATATATGCACGGTCAGACTCATTCGTAAATGCCTCATTTACATTGACATCAAACTGGTCTCCGACCTTTGCGCCGAGGAACTTGGACTTAGCCTCGCCCTCTACATTCTTCACGCCTACATATGAGCCCTCAACGGTCTTGCCTTCCTGAGCGAAATCAACGATTACGAAATCTTCCTCACCGGCCTGCTCAGCATCCGTGAGAGAACCGAACTGACGGAGAAGGTTGTCCTTCATCTCTTTCTTGGCCTCAGCAGAAACCTTGATCTCATAAACCTTCACTTTGTCATCCTTGGAGAGTTCGAAGTTCACCTCTGAAGTGGTGGCGATATCGAACTTGAAAGTAAAGTCGTTGCCTGACTTCCACTCGATCTCCGGCTGGTCCTCACTTGGAAGAGCCTCACCTACCATCTTGATATTGTTTTCCTTAACGAAACTATTGATAGCGTCTGAAAGAACCTTGTTCACAACCTCGCCAAGCACTCGCTCACCATAAACTTTCTGGATAAGGGACATAGGAACCATTCCATTTCTGAAGCCCTTGAACTCGGCTGTACGTTTGCATCTCTGGAGTTCTTTCTTCTCAGCCTCAGCGTAATCATCGTGAGCAACTGTGACAGTGAGCTGGATATTAAGCTCATCAATCTGATTTTTTACAATATTCATCTTTATTCAATATTTTATATTTTCAATGCGATTTATTTTTCTATGTGTTTGCGCGAGATTCAAGCCATCTTACACTTAGCCTGCAAAAATAGGAATTTTTCAGACAATTTCCAATCGGGAAAGCCTATTATTGTCTATACTGCTTGGGATAGACCACTCTTTCGTGATAAATCTGCCCGAGATATGACTTCAGCACTGATTTTATACGGCTGAGTTCCTTCAATGTAATATCTGCATTGTCAAGCTGTCCTGCAGCCATCTTGGCTGAAACGATGTTCTCCACGAACTTGTCGAAAGTCTCCGGCGTATTGTCCTTCAATGTACGCGAAGCGGCCTCCACAGTATCGCAGATCATGACCAGCGCCTGCTCCCTGGTCCAAGGTTTCTTGCCCTTATAATAGAAGGCATCCGATTCGGCAGGGTTTCCGCCCTCTTCTATAAATTTGTTGTAGAAGAATGCCGTACAGGTAGTTCCGTGATGTGTGAGAATAAAATCGCTCACAACCTGAGGCAGCTTGTACTTGGCAGCAAGAGCGAGACCGTCCGAAACATGTCTTATGATCATCTCAGCGCTTTCTTTGGGAGTAAGCCCGTCGTGGAACTTGGCGCCGAGGCTCTCGTTCTCCACGAAGCATTGCGGATTGGCAGTCTTCCCGATGTCATGATACATTGCGCCGGCACGCACAAGAAGCACGTCCGCGTCAATGCTCCTCGCAGCCGCATCAGCAAGGTTCATCACCTGAAGTGAATGCTGGAATGTCCCCGGAGCCTTCTGCGCAAGAATTCTCAGAAGTTTATTGTTCGGGTCACACAGCTCCTGGAGACGGGTACCTGACACAAGCGAGAATATCTTCTCCATCAGATATATGAGCGGATATCCTGCGACTGAAAGCAATGCCCCGAAAAACAGATAGAGCATCAGCCACAAGTCGTCGAATGCATTGCCCGAATTGACAAGCCGGAATCCGATGAAGGTCAGCAGCAGGCATACAAACACGAGCATAGCCGCCACAAACTGTCTCCATCCCTTGCTGAAAAACGGGAACACGAACATTGTCACCACTCCAGCAACCAGATTCAACAGGAAAAGTTCCACGCCGTTGTGCGCGAAAATCAGCAGCGGCATCAATGAAACGACATACACCGGAAGCACGACCCTCCTTCTGAAAAACGCCAACAGATACAGCGCCGAAAGCGAGAACGGAATCATATACAGCAATGTCGGGTCCAGTTTGTCCACTGCAAACGCTGCAAATGCCGTCAATGTGAAGATGAACAGCAGATAAAGATACTTGTTCATCAGTTTGAATATGTCCGGGTTCGTGTAGAAAATGGAAAGGAAGAGTATCAGGACCAATGCCAATGATATCACTCCGTTACCGATCCACAGGAAAATCCTCGGTCCGTCATATCCCAGACTCTCCTCATATTCAGCCTTGTACGAATCCAGCAGCTGCTGTATCTCAGCCGTCACTATTTCGCCTTTGGTCACGATCAGCTGCCCTGCGGTCACAAACCCGGAGGTCGGAGAAATATAATCCACAGACTCGGCATGCACCAAGTCCGTGGTTTCCTTGTCATAGATCAGATTCGGGACAATGATATCGTCGATGCCTACTGCATTGGCAATCGAATCCACCCTTTCGGACGGAAAAGCCTTGGCAGTCTCTGAAATGACCATGTCCAATGCGGAAGATACCGTATAAACATCTGAGGCCGGGGTTTTTACCGCACGTTTGTCTCTCTGGATGAATATGATATCATCTGCAGCCGAGAAGTTCTCTTCCTTGGAAGAGGCCTCATCAGCCATCACTCCCCTTCTGTAAATATCAGACACGGCCTCGAGCATTTTCGGCCTGATCTGGCTGGCCTCGCCTAAATTCAGCTGCTCGATGCCATTCACCACTTTACGCGGAATTCCGTCGTCATATTTGTAATATGGCACTATACTGGAGCCTGCGGCATCTTTCTCAGCACGAAGTTGCTCCTGTGTTTTCAGGACAGGAAAATCTATCTGTGAAACCAATGTTTCATAAGGCCACGGCGTACCCTTCTTGTAGTCGTAGTTGAACTTTCCGTTCCTCGGCATCATCAGCAGAAGAATCAGGAAAAGACAAAATAGCGATATGTAGATTTTGGGATCGCGGGGAATTCCAGTCTTTGCCATAATGAAATACTATTTGAAAGGACTATCTTTTTCTCTGGCTATATACTTGTAAGTCAGTTTGTCAGTAAGTCTCGGGAACAGCCTGTGCGCAAGCACGGTAATCTTTCCGAGAGCCGTAAGAATCACCTCTGATTTACGTGAAGCGAGCGCTTTGGCAAGATATTCTGCACATTTTTCAGCACTCATAAGTTTGCCTTCATCCAGCGGGGTTTCTCCCTGGGCGCTTCCGTCCGCTGTCAATGCCGCATTACGAACATTGGAGGCGGTATAGCCCGGAGCGAACACCAACACGTTCAAGCCGTCTTTCAGGTGCTCGATTCTGAGCGTGTCCAGAAAGCCTCGGATAGCATATTTCGATGCTGAATAACCGGTCCTCGCAGGAAGCGCGGAATATCCGGCAATCGAGATGACACCCACCACTGAGCCTTTGGACTTCAACAGCCACGGCAGCGCGAATTTGGTACAATTCACGGTTCCCCAGAAATTCACGTTCATAAGGGAATGGATCACAGAAAGGTCCAGGTCATTGAACATCGCCCTCATGGAAATGCCGGCATTGTTCACCAAGATATCGATTCCGCCGAATTTCTCCACAGTCTTCTCTATCAATGCCTTGCAATCCTCTTCTTTGGTAACGTCCGTCTTGACGCAGAGGACTTTGGACAAATCAGCATTGACAGAAGCGGCTTCAGCCTCGAGCTTGTCGAGATGACGGGCGGCCATGACGACCATCGCGCCCAAGCTTCCGAATAATCTGGCAGAAGCCAACCCGATACCCGAGCTGGCTCCTGTTATGATTATCACCTTATCTTTAAAGTAAGACCGGTTCATAATGAAGTGTATTTTGGACTATTCCACAGTCATTGCAGCGATGTCGTCTCCATCATAAGCACCAGCGTCGAGCTTGGCCTTGATTTCCTTGAATGCTTTGAGAGTATATTCGACATCTTCCATAGTGTGGGCTGCCGTGCAGACGATACGGAAAATGACCATACCCTTAGGAATGACTGGATAGATGACCATAGAACAGAAAATCCTGTAGTTCTCACGGAGATCCTTAGCCATCTTGGTAGCCTGAGCGACTCCTCCCTTGATATGTACAGGGGTCACGCAAGCTTGAGCTTCACCGATATCGAACCCTTCTTTCCTGAAACCGTCCTGGATGGCGTGGGTAATGGCCCAGCACTTCTTGCGGAGTTCGTCACCTTCCGGAGACATGATGATTTCAAGACGCTTGGTATTGCCGATGACGAGCGGCATAGGAAGTGACTTCGCATACATCTGTGAACGCATGTTCGCACGGAGATAGTTGATAATCTTGTGAGGACCTGCAACGAATCCGCCGATAGAAGCCATTGACTTGGCAAATGCGCCGATATAAAGGTCAACCTCGTCCATGCAGTGAAGTGCCTCAGAAGTTCCGCGGCCGTGTTCTCCGAGAAGTCCGAAGCCATGGGCATCGTCAATCAGGAAACGGAAGTTGTATTTCTTCTTGAGAGCAGCGATCTTGTCGAGAATACCGAGCGCACCTGTCATACCATATACGCCCTCGGTGATAAGGAGCACACCGCCGCCGTTGGCATCAGCCTCAGCACAAGCGCGAGCAAGAACCTTCTCGCAGTCCTCGATATTGTTGTGACGATACTTGTACTTGCTGCCGATATGAAGACGGATACCGTCGAGCAGACAAGCGTGGCACTCTGCATCATAGACGATTACATCATGACGCGCGGTAAGAGCATCGATCGTGGAAACGATTCCCTGATATCCGAAGTTATAGAGGAAGGCATCCTCTTTCTTCTCGAACTCAGCGAACATTTTCTCCAGCTTCTCATGGTATCTGGTATTGCCCGACAGCATTCTGGCGCCCATCGGATATGCAAGACCCCACTGTGCAGCTGCTTCAGCATCCGCTTTACGCACTTCAGGATGATTTGCAAGTCCGAGGTAGTTGTTCAGACTCCAGTTCAGGACCTCTTTTCCGTTGAAAACCATGTGAGGTCCGAGTTCGCCCTCAAGACGAGGGTACATATAATAGCCGTAAGCCTGGTCGAAATACTGGCCGATAGGACCGCCTGAGTCTCTTTCAATTCTGTCAAAAATGTCTAACATATTGTCTAGATTTTAGATATTGTCTTATACTATGCGTCAATGTTTGCGTAATGTGCATTTTCTTCAATGAACTGTCTGCGTGGCGGCACATCATCGCCCATAAGCATTGAGAAGGTCCTCTCTGCCTCGGCAGCATTGTCAATGGTGATTTTACGGAGTCTTCTCTTGGACGGGTCCATTGTCGTATCCCACAACTGATGGTCGCTCATCTCTCCGAGACCTTTGTAGCGCTGTACTGTCACGCCCTTGTCTGAACCCTTTCCGAGTTTCTGGGTTGCTTCAGCACGCTGTGCGTCAGTCCAGCAATAGATCTCTTCCTTGCCTTTCTTCACCAGATAAAGCGGCGGAGTAGCCAGATAGACATAGCCGTTTCTGATGAGGTCAAGCATATATCTGAAGAAGAATGTCAGAATCAATGTTGCGATATGGCTTCCATCGACATCGGCATCGGTCATGATGATGACCTTGTGGTAACGCAACTTGCTGAGGTCCATTCTTTTCTCGCCGTTCTCGTCAGCCTGGGCCACAGTAACGCCGAGCGCCGTGTAGATGTTTCTGATTTCCTCACTGTCGAATGCCCTGTCCTCGGCTGCCTTCTCGACATTGAGAATCTTACCTCTCAACGGAAGGATGGCCTGGATGCGGCGGTCTCTACCCTGCTTTGCGGTACCGCCTGCGGAATCTCCCTCGACAAGGAACAATTCGCAAAGCTCAGGGTTTCTCTCGGAGCAGTCCGCAAGCTTGCCCGGCATACCGGCACCTGACATGACCGTCTTTCTCTGAACCATTTCACGTGCCTTGCGGGCAGCAGTTCTGGCTGTTGCGGCAAGAACGACTTTCTCGATGATGAGCTTGGCGTACTTTGGATTCTCTTCAAGATACTGGTCCATCGCCGCTGAAGTAGCCTGTGACACGATGGAAGTGACCTCACTGTTTCCGAGTTTGGTCTTGGTCTGGCCCTCGAACTGAGGCTCAGCTACCTTCACGGAAACCACGGCGGTAAGACCTTCCCTGAAGTCTTCCTGGGTAAGTTCCACCTTGACCTTCTCCAGGAGCTTGTTCTTGTCGGCATAGTTCCTCAACGAACGGGAAAGACCCATTCTGAAGCCCTGGAGATGGGTACCGCCCTCAATAGTGTGGATATTGTTCACATATGAGAGGATTGTCTCCTTGTAGCCGTTATTGTACTGGAGTGCAATGTCGATAGGAATGATCTTGTCGGATGTCACACATACCGGTTCAGGAATAATCTCTTCCTGGCTTGCATCGAGATATTTGATGAATTCCTTCAATCCTTCCTGGGAGTAGAATACGTCATTCTTGTAGATCTGCTTTCCGGTAGGACTGCTGTTTCCGTTCGCATCGACCACATACTCGTCCACGAGGGTACGCTTGTCTGTCAATGTAATCTTGATTCCCCTGTTCAGGAACGAGAGTTCACGCATCCTGTTCGCAAGAGTCTCGTAGTTATAGATGGTAGTGACATTGAATATCTCCGGATCCGGATGGAATGTGATGGTGGTTCCCGTGTCTTCGCACTCGCCGATCACTTCTACCTGAGTCAAAGGCTTTCCTTTGGAATATTTCTGCTGATAGATCTTGCCTTCCCTGTGGATTTCAGCCACGAGGCTGTCCGACAACGCGTTCACGCAGGATACACCGACACCGTGAAGACCTCCTGACACCTTGTAGCTGTCCTTGTTGAACTTACCGCCGGCGTGAAGAACCGTAAGAACCACCTCGAGAGCAGACCTGTGCTCTTTCGGGTGCATTCCCGTAGGGATTCCTCGTCCGTTATCCTGGACTCTGATGGAGTTGTCTTCCAATATTGAAACTTCGATGTGGTCGCAGAATCCGGCCATAGCCTCGTCGATACTGTTGTCCACAACCTCATACACCAGATGATGGAGACCTCTTACACCCACATCGCCGATATACATTGACGGTCTTTTCCTCACCGCCTCCAGTCCTTCGAGGACCTGAATACTGCCCGCAGAATACTGCTCTTCAGCTTCGCGCATCTTCTCGTTCTCTTCCATTATTTTCTTTTAAAATTTTCTATTCAAATCAACTTGTCTGTCTGACTTTTTTAATCCTACAAATATAGTAAAAATTAGAGATTCAGACAAATGCCTGCGGTGAATCCTACACCACCGTCCATATACATTCCATAACGCTGTATCTTCATATTCAGAAGGTTCTCACCTCTGAGCCAGAATGACAATTTGTTGTTGAATGCATATTCTGCATGGAGACCGAGATTCAGCCATCCGGGGACCCTCACATCCATGGTCGTATGAGCTACGGGAGTGAGCTCTCCCCCGCTCTCCTGCATTGACACGAGAGTAGTTTCTCCCTTTCTCACGGTCGCGAATTCCGCAGAAACTCCCGCGAAGATTCTCTTCTTCCAGTTATATGTGCCGTCGAGATGGCCGGAGAAGAGCGACTGGTTCAGATAAATGTGCTGATTTGCTATTTCCGAATCCTTGAATGAATTGGAATTGATCCTGAAATCCGAATCCAATGTGAAATCACGTGAATCCCACTGGAACTTCATATTGACATAACCGGCCGTACCGCCTACCACCGTCATATTTGACATATACATAAGATTGTCAGCAACGGTCGGGGCAGCAGTTCCTATGCGAATGGCGGAGATACCGTCAAACGGCATGTCCTCATAGCTTCTGAAACCTCCACGCACGTCGTAACGGAACCTGTTCCTGATATTTCCAGCGAAACCGAGCGCCAGATTATACTGCTCCACATAGTTGTTGGTCAGGCCGTGAGACGGAAGATAGAAATGATAGTTCTCCTTCATTGACGAGAACTGATTCCTGTAATCGCCGCCAGTCGCCCTGAAATAGAGGTTCAGATAATCCCTCACTGCCTCAAACCCGATATAGACATCCGGATAAATCATCGTTCCCTTATTGGTATTGACAGACTCCGGCTTGTCCTTTTCGCTGATGTTGAAACCTAACTTCACACCGAGGCTCAGATCCCATCTGTTCTTGTCAAATGCGTATTTCGGGGTGATGTAAGCCGTCCCGATGGCCGTGTTCATATAGCCTTTATACCAAGTCATGCCATAACCCACATCCGCCAAGATCCTGTTGTGCCTGCTGAGCACCGGACCAAGAGTAAACTTGAAGTCCAAGTCATTGGCATTCAACGCTCTGTCCCCGGCAAGCATACCCTGCGAAGAGAATGCATAGTTTACTGCAATGTCATAATACAGGAAATTCTCCGAAAGGCTTGTGGAATAAATATGCGCAAATGCCCTGGCAGAATTGAATCCTGTGGCACCCTCCCCGGTCTTTCCCTGTATTCCCTTGTAATTCAGGTCGAAAGCGATTACTGCCTTGCCGAGGTCAGCCTGAGCATTGGCCCCTGCAGTCGAATACAGGTCATAGCCTTTCCACGATCCACCGTCCGATTTCAGCATACCGTCCGAATCGAATCGCATATTCTTGTAATCACCTATGTATGAATGATGTGAGCCATATACGGACATTCTGAACCTGCCCTTGGTCAATGGCTCCCAGACGAGGTCGAGCGACGGTCTGAGACGATATCCTGTTCCAGCCTTGAGATAGAACTTCCGCCCGGTAAGCGCAGCCGCCTGCGGTTTCATTTCCAGAAGATAAGGGCTGAAATCATACGACCCCTTATATGGATTCTCAAAAACAGAGTAGTCGAAATCCAGGTCAAAGCGCTTCAGCGAATCAGGCACAAACATCTCCTGAGCCGGTTTGTGAACCTCCATAAGACTGCCCTCGTACGCCTTTGTCACCGAAACAGTCGGATTCAGATTCTGAGCTCCGGCAGAAACGCAAACCAATACCGAACCGGCAGCCGCTAATGTCAAATATATCTTTTTCATACTACTTTTCCCTCTGCGCGATCTTCTTCAGACGCATATTAACATTGTCAAGGATATCATCATTTTTGCCTGACGGCTCATATCCGTCACGGACGCTCTCGAAAGTCGCTTTTGCCTGAGCCATATCGTCCCTCTCAGCAAAAGAATCGCCCAATGTGACGAATGCTTTCGCAAGCCAGTAAGTCTGGTCGCTTCCCGCATCGGAGAACGCATACACAAGTTTCTCTACCTCGTCGAACTTGCCCTGGTCGTAAGCGTCCTGGATAATCAGATACGCTGCCTCAGCCCCTTCCGGTGTAGATTTCTGTGAAGAAAGCTTGCGGAGTATCGCGAATGCCTCATTTCTGCGGCTCGAAGCAAGATAAGATTTCGCTTCAATGTACTGTGCATGACGGACTTCGTCCTTGTCGCTCCTCTTGTCCGCAGCGACCTTCACCGCATTGCTGACAGCCGCATCGTAATCTTTGGCATTGTATGCGGAATTCATCATTCCCACGATGGCCGTATGCTTATTGTTCTCGATTTTCGCATTCTCAAGCAGTGACTGGTAACCTGAATAGGCATCATTGTAATGCTCTATGCTGTAGGACAATTTCGCAAAACTGAGCGAAGCGGCCTCCACAAACGATGTCTCGCCACACTCGATGACCTTCTTGTACCAGTCGCAGGCCTGCTCCTTCTTGCCGATGTTCTTGTACGACTCGGCCATATAGAATTCCGCAAGATTTACATTTGAGCCCTGAGGATACTCATCCAGATATGCCTGCAGCGACTTTATGGCCTTCTGGTAATTCTCCGCAAGGAAAATCTGCTCGGCAGCATTGAAGAACATCGTCTCCTCATTGCCCTCAGTCCCCTGACCGTCCAATGTCTTGAGATAAGCGAAATAGGCCTCAGGTTCCTGTTTGGTCTGGTATATGGATTCGATGGCCCTGAGCGCATCCTCAGAATACACCGTCGAAGGCATCCTGCTGACCACCTGCTTATAATATCCGAGTGCATCGTCAAACTGGGATTCATTGGCCGAAATCATTCCCAATCCGATCAATGCCCTTGCGCGGTAAGTGGAGTCGCGGCTCTCAGACGAAAGTTTCTTGAAAATTTCAGCTGCATTGGCATTGTCATCATCAGCCATATACGCGCGGCCGAGTTCATAGACAGTCTCGCTCCAGAACGAAGCCGTCGGAGATGTCTGGGCAACTGGCGCAAGCAGCTTGATCTCATCTTTCGTCTTGTTGGTCAATGAAAGTGCCAGGCCCGCCTGATAGTACGGATAAAGGTCATTCGCGCTGCCGCCGCTCCTGATCGCCTCCTCGTAAGAAGCTATCGCATCCTTATAGTTCTTGTCAATGAAATAGCTGTCGCCTTTTCGGGTCAATGCATCTGTACGTCTTCTCTTGTCGCCGCTCTGCAGATACACGTCAAACCACTCGCAGGAAGACGGGTAGGCGCCTGACTTGAAATAGCAGTATGCCACGTCGTAAGGCAGGAGATTGCCTTCCGGACGACCGTAAAGCGCAGAATTGTTGTACAATGTCTTGTAAACCTCGGCAGCCTTGGCGTAATCATCTGAACGATAATAACTTTCGGCGAGCCAATAACGTGACAGCTGATTGAACGGTGAGCGTTTTCCTGAATAGTAGGCTGCCGTCTTGAGGCATGGTATCGCCTTACGGTATGAACCTGAAGAAATCAGCTGTTCCGCACGCAGGTAATTGGCCTTCATGTAATTGGCCTTCATATCCTTGTCGAGGACGTCGATATTGTCATAAGCCTCCACGGCGGCAGCATAGTCATGATTGTACAGGGCTGCAAGGGCGATGTAGCTGTAGATACGGTCCCCTTTGGCCAGCTTCGGATATTTCTTGATATACTGCTCGAATACGGAAGGGTCATGGTTCAGGTCGAAAGCGAGTTTCGCATAATTGAAATACGCATCTTCCTGAATGTCAGCATCATACTCTTCGTATGCCGCGTCTTTGAAAGCGTCCATGGCAGCCACCTTGTTCTTCAGTTTGATATAGCCGTATGCCATCTGGTAATTCGCGATCTGTCCCAACGAGTCGCTTCTGTCATCCATCTTGGAATAGTTCTCGACAGCACCTTTGTAGTCGGACAATGCATAGAGCAGCGATCCAGCATAGAAGTGGTCCTTCCTGGTTCCTGAAGCGGTATCGGTAAGGTCATAATACTTCTTGGCAGATGAAGCATCCCCCTGCACAAGGTAGGACTCGGAGATGATACGTGCAAGATGCGGTTTCCTCTCCTTCGGCACCGAAGCGAATATTTTCTCGGCATTGTCAGTGACATATTTGTAGTCCTTGTCCATAAAACGGCATTCAAGGATATAGTATGCCGACACTTCAGCGAAACGCGGATCCTTCACCGACTTCGCAAACCACTTCTCTGCCTCTGAGAACTGCTCACGCTCATAATAGATATAGGCGGCGGAATATGCTGACGGAGCCTGATAGTCGTTCTTCGGAAGAGAGGACACTTCAAGGAATCCTTCCAATGCAGAGTCCACGCTGCCGATCTGGAAATCAGCATACGCCTTCTTGAACCTGAACTCTGCCAACTGGCTCTTATAGAGAGACTTGGCCTTGATCTGGGAGAATTCGGCCGAAGCAGCGGGATAGTCCGGGATATCGAAGAGATTCAGCGCATCAGCGTATTTCATCTGAGGCACAAGTCCGGAATACAGATACTTTTCAATGTATTTCTCCATTGCGGCCTGGGCAGCATAGGATTTCATCTTGATATCGCACAGTACCGCATACCCGTTGGCGAAAGGATTCTCAGGATACGAAAGGAAAATCTCACGCGCCTTCACATACATTCCGTGCTCGTAAAGTTCCCTTGCATACTTGAGGTCCGACTTTTCGTCGCCGGCAACTGCGCAATTCCTGTCAATGTTCCCGAAATCCACACTGTAATCCGATGCGGATGAGGTCAATGACGAGGCGGCCATTATGGCTACTGTCAATGCAGCTGTTATAGTCTTATTGTTCATTTTCATAATAATATCCAACACCTGTGTATAAACACGTAAATTTAGCAATTATCATCGTCATTGTCAAAAATGATGCTGGACTTGAGCCGTCATTGACAAAAAAAATTCCCGGGGAACCATATTTCTATGATTTCCCGGGATTCTATTCAGTAAGATGTAGGCTTATTTGCCTGCCAATCTCTTGTATGATTCGAGACGGAGTTTTGCAAATTCCTCTGTCTTCTGGAGGAGTTCATCAGCTCTTTCAGGGAAGAGTTTGTAGAGGGATGCAAAACGGACCTCGCCCTTCAGGAAGTCCTGGAACTTGCTCCAGTCAGGTTCCTTGCTGTCGAGAGAGAACGGATTCTTGTCTGTTCCTTCAAGTTCAGGGTTGAACCTGTAGAGATGCCAGTAACCGCACTCGACTGCGAGTTTCTCCTCTTTCTGGCTGAGACCCATTCCGGCCTTCAGACCATGGTTGATACAAGGTGCGTAAGCGATGATGAGTGATGGTCCGTCATAAGCCTCAGCCTCCTTGATAGCGTTCAGGTACTGAACAGGGTTTGCGCCCATAGCTACCTGAGCCACATATACATAGCCATAGCTCATTGCCATCATTCCGAGGTCCTTCTTGCGGATCTTCTTGCCGCTTGCAGCAAACTTGGCGATAGCGCCTGCAGGAGTTGCCTTGGATGACTGTCCGCCGGTATTTGAGTAAACCTCAGTATCGAGTACGAGGATGTTCACATTCTCACCTGAAGCGAGCACGTGGTCGAGTCCGCCGTATCCGATATCGTAGCTTGCACCGTCACCACCGATGATCCACTGGCTGCGTGCTGCAAGGAACTTCTTGTATGTGAGGAGTTTCTTGCAATGAGGACAATCAGTGTTCTCCATGAGAGGAACAAGTTTGTCAGCTACCTCACGGGTAACAGCAGGATTGTTCTTGTTCTCGAGCCACTGCTTGAAGAGTGCCTTGATCTCGTCAGAAGCCTTGTCGCAGTCGAGACCCTCTGTCATGATTTCAGCGATGGTCTGTCTGATACGGTCAGAACCGAGTTTCATACCGAGACCGAACTCGCAGAAGTCCTCGAAGAGGGAGTTTGCCCAAGCAGGACCGTGTCCTTCAGAATTGGTGCAGTATGGTGATGCAGGGAATGAAGCTCCGTAGATGGAAGAACATCCTGTAGCATTGGCAATCATCATTCTGTCGCCGAAGAGCTGGGTGATGTTCTTGATGTATGGAGTCTCGCCGCAACCTGCGCAAGCGCCTGAGAATTCGAACAATGGCTGCGCGAACTGTGAGTTCTTCACGCTCTGGGCCTTGTTTACGATAGTCTCCTTGTAGCCCACCTTGGTATTGAGGAAGTCGAAGTTCTCCTGCTCTGCCTGTGCGTCGAGAGCGGAAACCATGACGAGAGCTTTCTCCTTGGCAGGACATACGTCAACGCAGTTGCCACAACCAGTACAGTCTGCTACTGAAACTGAGAGGGCGAACTTGTAATCCTTGAGGTTAGCCTTACCCTGGGCAAGTTTGAGACCTGCAGGAGCAGCTGCTGCCTCTTCTTCATTGAGAAGGAACGGACGGATAGCTGCGTGAGGGCAGACAAATGCACAAGTGTTGCACTGGATACAGTTGTCAGGCTGCCACTGCGGAACGAACACTGCCACGCCACGTTTCTCGTAAGCGGCTGTGCCGGCAGGCATTGTACCGTCAACGTACGGCATGAATGAACTTACAGGAAGTGTATCTCCGGCCTGGGAGTTCACTACGTCAGCGATTTCTTTTACGAACTCAGGTGCGAGACGGTCCTTGCCCGGATTCTCGAACTTGGCAGTAATGCTTGCCCACTCTTCAGGGACATTGACCTGCTCGTACTCACCACCGCGGTCAACAGCGGCATAGTTCATATTGACGACCTTCTCACCTTTCTTGCCGTAGCTCTTCACGATCGCGTCCTTCATGTATTTTACAGCGTCCTCGTAAGGGATGATGCCCGTAATCTTGAAGAATGCAGACTGGAGAATGGTGTTGGTTCTTCCGCCGAGACCGATTTCAGATGCAATCTTGGTAGCGTCAATGATATAGAACTTGATGTGTTTCTTGGCAAGTGTAGCCTTCACGAACTCTGGAAGTCTCTTGACTGTTTCCTCTGCGTTCCAAAGGCTGTTCAGAAGGAAGGTACCGCCATCCTTGATGCCTTTGAGCACGTCATACTTGCGGAGGTATGAAGGAACGTGGCATGCCACGAAGTCAGGTGTGGACACGAGGTACGGAGCCTTGATCTGGGCGTCACCGAATCTGAGGTGAGAGCAGGTGTATCCGCCTGATTTCTTGGAGTCGTAGTCGAAATAGCCCTGGCAATATTTGTTCGTATGGTTACCGATGATCTTGATGGTGTTCTTGTTTGCACCTACTGTACCATCTGAACCGAGACCGTAGAATTTGCACTCTGCTGTACCTGGTTTTACAATGGAGATCTCTTTCTTGATAGGGAGAGACTTGAAGGTGACGTCATCTACGATACCGATGGTGAAACCGTTCTTAGGTTCTGCCTGCTCGAGGTTGTCGAATACTGCGACGATCTGTGCAGGTGTGGTATCCTTGGATGAAAGACCATAGCGGCCGCCAACGATAACCGGCTCCATGTCTTTGCCCTGGAACATTGCCTTTACATCGAGGTAGAGAGGCTCTCCGAGAGCTCCCGGTTCCTTGGTCCTGTCGAGGACAGCGATTTTCTTCACGCTCTTAGGGAGCACCTTGAAGAAGTATTTCTCCGAGAATGGTCTGTAGAGGTGTACAGAAACGACTCCGTATTTTCTTCCGTGTGCTTCGAGATAGTCGATGGTCTCCTTGATGGTCTCTGTAACTGAACCCATAGCCACGATAATCTCTTCTGCATCCGGAGCACCGTAATACTCGAACGGACGGTATGTTCTGCCGGTAAGTTCACCGAGCTCGCCCATGTAACGTGCAACTACATCAGGAACAGCATCATAGAACTGGTTTCTGGACTCTACAGCCTGGAAATAAACGTCTCCGTTCTGTGCTGTACCCCTTGTTACAGGAGATTCCGGAGTAAGTGCTCTTGCCCTGAACTTCTCGAGTGACTTGGTGCTGACCATCTTTCTGAGATCGTCCTCATCGATAGCCTCAATCTTCTGGATTTCGTGTGATGTACGGAAACCGTCGAAGAAGTGGAGGAACGGAATGCTGGACTTGATAGCCGCGAGATGTGCTACTGCAGCCATATCCTGAGCTTCCTGGACAGAGCCGGATGCCAACATTGCAAAACCGGTCTGACGGCAAGCCATTACGTCCTGATGGTCTCCGAAAATCGACAGCGCGTGAGATGCAAGTGCTCGTGCAGAAACGTGGAACACGGCCGGAAGCATCTCTCCGGCAATCTTGTACATATTTGGAATCATGAGAAGAAGGCCCTGTGAAGCTGTATATGTAGTAGTGAGGGCTCCTGCCTGAAGTGAACCGTGAACGGCTCCTGCGGCACCTCCCTCACTCTGCATTTCGGTAACCTTTACGGTCTCACCCCACAGGTTCTTTTTTCCGTGGGCAGCCCACTCGTCAATGTTCTCAGCCATTGTCGATGATGGTGTGATAGGGTAAATCGCCGCGTGCTCACTGAAAAGGTAAGCAATCTGAGAGGCAGCGAAGTTACCGTCACAGGTGATGAATTTCTTTTCTTTTGCCATAATCGTTAATTTTATGTGATTGATTTTTTACCAACTTAATCTTTCGTTTCAATGAAAGGGTGTCCGACCTTTCGGGTTTGGGTGCTTGACCTTTCGGGTTAGGACACTCTACCTTCCAGTTTCAAACAGAATCTTTCATCTCAATAGAAGGACACTCTATCTTTCAGTATCAAACGTAATCTCTCATCTCAACGGAAGGGACTCTACCTTTCGGTATAAATGAAAGAACGAAGACATCAGCCGTTTCCGGAGATGCCTTCTCTTGTTCTACAATGTTTCCAGACCTTCTACTGTCACGATGGAACCGGCGATTCTCTTGACAAGTCCCTGAAGAACTTTGCCAGGACCGATTTCCATAAAGTAGTCAGCTTCGCCTGCCAACATATTTTTCACAGACTGGGTCCATTTTACCGGGGCCGTAAGCTGTGCAAGCAGATTTTTCTTAATCAGCTCCGGATCCTGTGTCGGCTGAGCTGTAACATTCTGATATATAGGGCATATAGGCGCTTTAATCTCTGTCGCCTCTATAGCCTCGCCGAGTTCAAGTCTTGCCGGCTCCATAAGCGGAGAATGGAAAGCTCCGCTCACTGCAAGCGGCAATGCCCTCTTCGCGCCTTCCGCCTTAGCCCTGTCACAAGCCTCCGCCACTGAATCTTTTTCACCGGACACCACTACCTGTCCATCACAATTATAGTTCGCAGGGATGACGAGTCCGTTGCAGGATTTGCAGACGGCCTCCACCTGTTCGTTGCTCAGGCCAATGATGGCAGCCATAGCTCCCGGAACCTGTTCACAGCATTTCTGCATGGCTCTTGCCCTGATGGCAACAAGTTTCAATGCATCTTCGAAGGAAATCGCGTGGCTGGCCGCAAGTGCAGAGAACTCACCCAATGAGTGGCCTGCAACCATATCCGGCTCGAAGCCGTCATAGCATGCCGTAAGGATGGTTGAATGCAGAAATATGGCAGGCTGTGTCACCTTGGTGGCCTTCAATGCCTCAGGTGTGCCCTCAAACATAATGTCGGTTATTCTGAATCCAAGAATGTCATTGGCCGCTTCAAACATTTCTCTGGCCTTCTGACTCTTTTCATATACTTCTTTGGCCATTCCCGGGAACTGGGCTCCCTGACCTGGAAATACGTATGCTTTCTTCATACTTGAATATATAGATTTAATACAAATAACTGTCTTTTAACTGTCTTTCCGGTATCGCACCTCTTCACATTTCGTGCCTGTACGACACATTGTGGCAAATTTATAAAAAATCTGAAACAAAAGAAAATAAGAAGGGCATTTAGTAATCCTTACAAAATAACTTGGGAATCTTTTCGGGTCTTTCCGGTCTATATTCCTTTTCTCATCAGTCGTGGTCGTCCAGCACACTCCTTCTTCTAAAAGGAATCTATCCTCGAAAATCCTCCACAAATCTTTACCAACTTATTTTTTAACGCTTACTTATCGGATATGTGTGATTTATTTCGGATATGTCCGATTTATTTCATAAATTTGCAGAGCGAATGCCCCCATAGTCTAATGGATAGGATTAAAGATTCCGGTTCTTTCGGTAGAGGTTCGAATCCCCTTGGGGGTACTGGGCAGAGGCTCTCCACTTCGGAGCGCCTCTTTTTTTGTTATCGGTGTTAAGGTTAGGGGTTATCTTCGGTGCATCGACTCATCGGATTTATTATCAGGTTATCGGGATATCTGGTTTATCCGTTTAAGAATCTCGTGCGCTAAAAGGCTTGATTTGCACCCGTGAATCTCGCCCCCCCCCGCAAGCACAGGCGCACTGTAACTTACCTAGTTTTCGCGAGATGTACAAGGCGGTCATCACTATGATGGGTAAGCCGGACAGCGGCATGGCCCGCTTATCTCAATCCCCCTAACCCCCTTTT
>ULNS01031208.1_pt1 | contig 69609 bp, 60 predicted proteins | sample 1951981 | NCBI WGS metagenome assembly ULNS01 (sample SAMEA4835583, study PRJEB28245) | human gut metagenome | biome: gut microbiome; material: fecal sample | place: Denmark | collected 2008
AGAAAACTACTTCGTTTTCCTCCTACTCGATTTATAAAACTGACTGATATGTACACTTTCCAGCAAAAGAGATCAATATCCAAGGCAATCGCCCAGCCGTCCAAAATAGAAACATACCGCCGCCTCCTTTCATCGAGAGGGCTGCCTGCTGCAGGAACGATAATGAAGGACCGTTCGGCCCTGGCCGTGTCTATGGTCTATGTTCTTCTTGACCATTTCACGTCCGAGGAAATTCAGGCCGCTTGCGAGGCTCCCGTAGCTTCTGGAGGTCAACCGGCCGCAACGGTTACCAAAGTGCCGCCACCGGCCCCGAAACAGGCCAAAATCTCGAAGTTCGAGCAGTATCCGGACATTCCGTGGCGCCAGCTCGACAACCCTATGGTCAGAATGGCGGACAGCATCTTCACCGACCGTATCAACTGCTGGTCTGAGCTGAAGCGCCTTGAGGCCATCACACAGGGCGAAATCACGGATTTCGATACTCTGGCCGACATTGTCAGGCTGGCCGCAAGGCTGGAGATGTGCTTCAATGAACTCCGGAGCTTCAACAATACCGGGAAATTCCTCGGCAAGCATCCGTTCATTTCCTCCAGGGATGAGCGCTCGCGTATTTTCGACATCCTCAGGCGGAACCCGGAGGAATACTTCCAGGAGAGGAAGAACGTGGAACTGAACATATCGCGGTACAGCTCGCAGGTGAACAGCCCCAAGCTGGCCGGGGAGAAGAAGGAGAAGGCCAAGACCAATCTGGAGAAATTCCAGGCGCTCCTGCAGGTCTTCAAGGATGTGTTCGATGAATTCGTAAAAGGAAAATGAAATGGAAATCAGGACGTATGACGAGGAATTCGTCGCAAGGGTGAAGGACTTGGCGGTAATAGGGCTCTATCCTGTCCAGATAGCGGAAAGGATGAACCTCATGGGCCGGGAACGGCTTGAATTCCTGATGGACATCTGCTCGAAGAAGCACCCTCTCCATAAGGAGTATCTCATATCCCGTTCTCACAGGGAGGACGATATGGAGGCTGCATTGACGGAGATGGCCGCGGCCGGGGACATCGACGCGCTGGAACTTGACGCGAAACTCACCTGGAGGCGCGGGGTGGACAATGTTAAGAAAGAATTGTTTGACGTATGATTGACAGATTGGCACTACTTGAGAGTTACAAGGCGGATGACATCCAGTTCTTCCTTCAGCACAGGAAGTCGGATGTCATTGTCGCAGATATGCAGACGTACATCCTCCAGCTGGACAGTATGTCGAGGCTCTTCCACTACCACAAGCACAACTATTCCAGGGCCGTCGAGAGTCTGAGGAAGGAGTGGCCGTCGCTTACCATCGCGCAGGCGCGGGAGATCTACCGTGACGCTCTGGAGTATTTCTACCAGGACGACGGCATTTCCGCCCGTGCCTGGGATCTGAAGTATGCCGATGCCTATGACGACCTCGCGAGAGTGGCCATCAAGGCCGACAAACTGGCCACGGCCAAGGCGGCGCTCGACAAGGCGCACGAACTGAGAACCAAGCAGAGGGAGCAGGAAAATCACCAGTGGCAGCCGCCTGTCTATCTGGTCAACATCAATGTCAAGCCGGAGGATCTCGGCTACCAGTCGCAGAAGCTCATGGACATAGCCAAGCGTGCCGAGGATGCCCAGTACAAGGAACTCATCCTCGGGCTTGAAACTACTGAGGCGGAGAAGAAGAGGCTGCTTCTGGACGCCAACATATCACCAGACATCACTGACAATGGAAACACAGCAGACGAACAATAGCGCCCCTGACTACATCGAGATGTATCAGAACAGGGTGCAGGCACTCGTGAACATCATTGACCCGAACAAGCTCTTCGCCGTCATCGGCCGAGGCGGCGGTAAGACCTCGCATATCTCTACACGTCGCATTCTGAGGGTTGCCCAGGAGATGCCGAGGGAGACATCCATCATTTCACACAAATCATTCGTGGCGCTCTTCACCAACGTCATCCCGACCATCCTGGAATCCTTCCGGACAGAGGTCAAGATGCCGGACGGGACGGAGCGCCCGATGCTTATCGAGGGATGGGATTACGTGGTCGGGGAGAAGGATCTTCCCAAGCACTTCCAGGCTCCGAGGTATCCGCTCTTGAATCCGGAGCGCACCATCGTGTTCGCCAACGGCTCTGTCCTTCAGGCGGTGGCCGTGGACAGGGCCGACTCCATCGCCGGCCGAAGCATCGTCCACGCCTTCCTGGAGGAGATGAAATACAGTGACGGCGAGAAGGTCAGGACGCGAATCATCCCGGCCATCCGTACATCCCGCATCGGCTCCGGCTCGGATGCCTTCAAGTCTCATCTCCACGGCGGTATCACGGGCGTATCCGACATCGGGCGCGTCTCCATCGGTGAAAATAACTGGTTCATGGACTACGAGAAGGAGGTGGATCCTCAGCTCGTGGCCGATATCGTGACGCTCTCGCTGATGCTCAATGACTGTGAGGTGAATCTTCACAATGGCGTGAAAACCCGCATTTCGGAGGCCAAAATCGCCAAATGGGGGCCGCTTCTGTCACAGCTCCGCAAACGGTGCACGTTTTTCATTCGTGCATCGACCTTCGTGAACCGCGATGTGCTCGGGCTTGATTACTTCCGCACCCAGAAGGAGATCCTGGACATGGGCGAGTTCCTGTCATCCATCTGTTCCATCGGCGACAGGAACCGTGACAACCTGTTCTTCGAGCTGTGGGATGAGGAGAAACACACGTACAGCGACAGCTACAAGTATGAAGTCATTGACAAGCTGAACCTGAAGGAGTCTTTCACCGTCACTGCCGACCATCTGAAGTATTACGAACCTGCCCAGAAGCTGCTGCTCGGCTACGATCCCGGCAGTTTCTCTTCAGTGGTGAGCGCCCAGATGGACAGGAAGGCCAATACCCTCAGGATACTGAAGGAGTTTTTCGTATATCCTCCGGAGGATGCCGAGGATCTTGCAAGACAGATAAACGCATTCTACTCCGACGCTTCCAGGCTCAAGATGATAGATTTGTATTACGACCGTGCCGGCAACAAGCGCAACAAACAGTATGAACGTGACGCGGAGACGGATGCGAAGAAACTGAAGAAGGCGCTGGAGCGGTATGGCTGGCGCGTGAAGCTGATGAACCTCGGGCAGGCCACCATCTACCACTGGCAGCATTACAGGCTTTGGAAACGTCTTCTGGCCGAGTCCGAGAGGAATGTGCCGCGCATCCGGATTGACTCGAACGAGTGCCCGAATCTCGTGTCGGCGATGTACTGCTGCAAGAAGGTGGTCGGCTCCACTCCGGTCGAGCTGGACAAGTCTCCGGAGGTAAAGGTCCGCATCGATCTGCAGGCCGGTCTGACGCCTCAGATTCCGTCAGCTTTGACGTATCTGGTGTGGGGTTTATTCGAAAAATACTTCCCTGGAGTGCGAAATTATACCTCTGCAGGGGGCATTTCTTCCAATTTTTCGGGCTAAAGTTGGGGGTTTGTGTTATTCTGAAAATGGTCATTCGGCTGGGTATCAGCGAGTTGACTGAAAAATTTGTGGCCTTTTCTGAAAATCTGCGGAAGAAAAGCGCGGCGCCGCTAAGTTTTGGGTTTGTAATGCAAGGTGGCAAAACGACTGAAATATGACGGATTCTGTCCTTTGCCGGCGCCTTCTGAAGGGCTACCTTCGTGTCAAATTCAAAGCGATGGATACTATCAAGGGCAGTGTTGCATTACAAAAGGCCGAGGTCCTGTCAAAGGCCGGCGGAACATTCAACCTGGCATTCTTCCCGTACTCAAGGACGAAGAAGCCTGGCGCTTCTTCCGTGCCTCTGAAGATGTTCTCAGGATGCACGATGCGCAAGCCGCTGCCTCACGACAAATTCGACATCGACGGCAAGAATTATTTTCTCTTCCTCACGTCTGACGGCCAGCCGCGTTCCTGCTACAGGGCGCTCATCAGGGCGATAGGATTCAGCGATGAGGACAACAAACTATATAGAGTGAAGTGGTATGATTAAGTTCGGCACATACACGGGGCATGGTTATGCCCTCACATACCAGATCGGAGAAGCGGAGCCGGCGGCATCCTTGACGGGGAGCGGGCGCGGAACCGAATCTGACGGTCAGGCGGCCCTTTCCGCAAGAAGGATGGGCGCATATTATTATTGGCCGGCAGGGGTGAACAATGATGATCCGGACGTGTGTGCCGCTCTCATCAAGGGAAACCGTCTCCTGCCATCCCTCATCGAGAAGCAGGTGGCCATCCTGTACGGAACCGGCCCGATGCTCTTCCGGGAGGAGACAGGCGATGACGGCACTGTCAGCCGCAGATACCTTCAGGATCCGGAGGTGCAGGCGTGGCTTGAAGGCTGGAAGCGCAACGGCCTTCCGGATTCATACAAGGAATATCTCATCAAGTGCATACGCTCCTACTATTACAGCGAGGGCATCTTCAGCCAGTGGCAGCTTACCCGCGGCACTATGGCACATGTTCCCGGAACGCTTCCTGTGGCAGGTTTGAGGCACATATCTGAACTGCGTGCCAGACTTGCCACAGCCAAGGACATCTCCCGCAAGACGGACGTCGGGCAGATGGATTTCGATTGCGTGCTTGTAGGCAATTGGGGGCGGACGACATCCACGAACAATTACGACGTATATCCGAAATTCAACCCTGTCAAACCTTTGCAATGCAACGGTGCCATCTCATACAGCCGCAATGCGGACTATGACAATGACATCTATGCCACCAATGTATTCTTCAACGGTGTGCGTCAATGGATTATAGGTTGTAATGCAACTCCGTATTACATCAATTCGTTCCTGGAGAATGCCCTTTCCGCGCGTCATCACATCATCATCCCGAATGCCTGGTACAATGCCAAGAAGGAAGCTCTTGAAGAGCTCTGTCAGATGAATGCGGAGCGGAAGGCCGGCGGCGCCAAGGATGGCGAACTCATTACCGTGAAAGTGGGAAGCGAGACTCTGGAGATAGGTACGGAATACAGCGAGATGCTGCTTGAAAAGTATGTGAACCTGGAACTGCGTAACCTCACGTCTTTCCTTGCCGGACGCGGAAAGAACCAGGGGAAGACCTATGCGACCCGCTCGTTCATGAATGAGAACGGGGACATCGAGCAGTGGAAGATCGAGGAGATTCCCCAGAAGTACAAGGAATATATCGAGGCGTTGATTTCCGTGGACAAACGTGCCGATATGGTGCTGCTGTCCGCCAAGGGCATTGACCCGTCGATTTCGAATATAACCTCCGACGGCACCATCAGCAAGTCAGGCTCCGACGCGTATTACAACTATATCATATATCTGACGCAGCAGGCAATCCCGGACAGCGTCGTCTGTGCCGACCTGAATGAGGCGATTGCACTGAACTTCCCAGAGAAGTATGCCGATGGTATCCGCATCGGATTCCACCGTCCTGCAGTGCAGCGCCAGGAGGATGTGTCACCGGCCAACAGGATGGCCAACCAAAATGAGCAATAGTATGACAGCAGCAGAAATCTTCCCTGACCTCGGGGAATTCCAGAAATACAGTGACGGTATGGTTGCCGACACTTCCATCGGCCAGCTTATGCCATCCATCAGGACGGCGGTGCATGATGTGGCCGGAATCATCTCCCAGAGCGTGTTCGATGCCGTCCTTGACGGCGGGCAGGAAGAGCCGGGGGAACTCCTGAAGACGGCCGTCGCCTGTAAGGCGTCATACAAGTATCAGATCTTCGCCACGAGCAAGAAGAACGGCTCCGACGCATCGATGTACAAGTACCAGCACGAGGAGATGAAGTCTCACCATCTGGAATCATACTGGGCTGCAATGGACAGGCTGCTGGACTGGCTCGATGCGAATCCTCAGACCGGAGGATGGCAGGAGACTTCCGAATATAAGGGACGGATGGCTCTTCCGGTGAAGAGCGCCTCTGAGTTTGATTTTTATTTCGGCATAGGGAAAAGTTCACTGTTTTTTCACAAAGTTCTGTATCTCGTCCGCCAGACCTGGGGGCAGGAGATTCTTCCGGCGCTTCCTTCCGATGTTCCCGAGAGGATGATGGAGCTGGCCAAGCAGGCGCTGTGCTATAAGGTGATGGCGCTGGCCGTGATGCAGTTCGACGTGACGGAACTTCCTCGTGCCATCCGATACGATGACAGCCACGAATATTCCAAATCGAGCAACCCCCAGCAAAGGGCCAATCTGTATAACCAATTTATGGCCAAATATACCTCATTGATGTCGTCAATCGAGCGCCTGAAGGCTGTGGGAGGCGGAAAATCGAGTTTTGGAAGTGACCAGACAGAGGACCAGAAATTTTATTCAGTGCTATGATCAAGCTGAAAATAAACAATCATACATACGCGGTTCCTTCCAAATGGGAGGAGTGTGACGCACCTACGTTCGTGAGGCTTTCGAAAGCGATGTGGAACTTCGAGAACGGACACACTGATTTTGAGACATTCAAAATTGAGATTGTGGCCGCCTGTCTCGGCATTGACATCCCTTCCACCCGCCTGACGGATTTTCTCGGTGTGAACTTCTTCACTCTGTCCGGGCTTCTGACGTTCCCGTACAGGCTTGTGGCGAATAGCGACGGAAGCGAGACGGCGTACATCGACATCGAGATGAAGAGGAATCTCTTCCCGTCGGCTGACGGATACAGATATGAGACCGACAAGGCCGGGGTGATAGACTGCACTCTCACGGCAGCCCAGTACACGGCCGGCATCAGTCTGGTAAATCTCCAGAGCGGATATGTCCGCGCATACAGGGAGGACGAGGCGCTTGAAGTCCTTGACCCGCTTGTGAGGCTTCTGTATTCAGGAAAGTGCGGTTTCAGCGTGTATGAGAGGATAGCGGTGATGTATAATTTCAGGGGAATCCTGGAATCCATCCGTCGTGATGAGAGCTATTCGCTGGTGTTTAGGAAGGCCGGGCAGAAGGCGGAGGCGAATCCGGTCGGAAGCAACAGCGGCATCTTTGCATTGACGAAGGCAGGATATGGGGATTTCGACGCTGTGTCCAGGATGGATGTTCATTCGTTCCTTTCTGCGATGGTCCAGCAGACGGTGGACAGCATCCACACCCTTCAGGGTTCGGGGATGAAGCCGGGCAAGATTGCCGACAAGCTTAATCTTTCCGTCGAGCAGGTGCTGCCGTTCACAAGCATAACTGAAGAGGAGGAATGATATGATCATACTTGACATTATCAAATACTTTGCGGCGTTCGTGCCGAAGGACGCCCTCAGGAGGACGTTCAGGGCACCGGACGGAAAGCAATACAGGGCGCTGATGGACGAGGTTCTCTCATCCGGGGCGGACAGGGTGCAGGACGGCATCACCGACTTTATCTTCGGTACCGATGCGGACAAGCTTGCCACCGTCATCACTTCCGTGACCGGCATATACCTCTTCGTAGAGTACGACAGGGTGTCCAGCACCATCGATGCGACCAGCGACCGCAAGGATGACCGCTTTCATGTGGCTGTCACGGTGGCCTGCCCTGTTCCGGACGCGGCCGACCTGGTGGGCGCGGCCATCACGCAGGACAGATGTCTTGAGATTATATCCTCCATACGCCGTGTTATGAGGAATGATGATGACCTGAAGCGTGGTATCGCTTGGATGGACTACCCTGCCACGCTGACGGTTTTCTCATCGAAGGCTCTTGCCGCCTCACAGGGATGGAGTATGGAGTTTGACATATACGGTATAGATATAGTGTAGATTATGACAAGGGAAGAAGCAAAGCGGTATATCGACGGCAGTCTGCCGGTTCCGCGCAAGATCACTGACATCATCATCCACTGTTCGGCCACCATCGAGGGGAAGAATTTTTCTGCACGGGACATCGATGTCTGGCACAAGAGCAGGGGGTTCCGCAAGATAGGATATCATTTCGTCGTGCAGTTGGACGGGAATATCGAGCCCGGCCGTCCTCTGACCGAGGTCGGTGCGCACGTCTCCGGCCACAACAGCAATTCAATCGGAATCTGCTACATCGGCGGACTGTCCAGGGAGCGTGAGAGCAAGGACACCAGGACTCCGGAGCAGAAGGAGTCGCTGCTGTTCCTGGTCAAGGCCCTGAAGGCGGCCATCCCTACGGTCACAAAGGTGGCCGGACATAGGGATTATTCCCCGGATCTGAACGGTGATGGCGTCATCGAACCGCACGAATGGATAAAGACCTGTCCGTGTTTCGATGCCACGAAAGAATACTCTGGTTGTTAGGCCTAAGTATATGTGTTTTTGGTAGCCCCGGGCCGTGATGGTTCCGGGGTTTTTCGTACCTTTACAGAACCAAAAACATACGAATATGAAGAAAGAGACTAAAGAAAGAATCAGGAAGTCGCTCGCCCAGCTTGAGCGTGCCCTGGATGAAAGGAATGAATATATGGCTGCCCGCAGGGCATATCTTTTTCGTGATCCCAGGAAAAAGATCCTGCCGAGCTGACGTTTTTTCGTCAGGTGCAAGTTTTTTATCATTTTTTGCATTAAATTTGCAACGCAAAAAAGAAATTCTATTTTTATGCTGAAGAAAGATTTTCAATACTATCTGGATAACCAGGCTGAATTGGTTAAGAAATACAACCATCGGTTCCTCGTAATAAAGGATTGCCAGGTGGTTGGGGATTTTGATAGTCACGAAGAGGCCCTCTTCGAGTCTTCCAAAAAGTATGAACTTGGAACATTTCTTATCCAGGAGTGTACGGAAGGCGACAGTGCATATACACAGACGTTCCATTCGAGAGTAATGTTTGTGTAGTATGGCTCCAAAATCCTTTACCGTAGAATATCCAGGGATGGCTCAGTGCCTCCAAACCAATTGTGGCGTTTCGCAAGCATACGATCCGAGGTTTCAGCCTGGTGTGAAGCCTCCCCAGATGATTGAGTATCCTGCATTGTGGGATACTGGGGCTATGGGATCTGTCATTGACAAGTCGGTTGTTCAGCAACTTGACCTCAAGCCGACAGGAAACGCCAGAGTTTTTCACGCCAATGGAGAGGCCATTGTCAATACATATTCCATCAGCATAGCTCTTCCGAATGGGGTCACATTCCCGACAGTCAGGGTGACTGAAGGTTGTCTGAATGGTACGAAAGTGCTGATAGGTATGGATATCATATCGGTAGGTGATTTCGCTGTTACTTGTAAGGGCGGGAAAACCAAGTTCAGTTTTCAGGTTCCGTCAACCCACGACATTGATTTTGTTTCAGAGGAGCCGCCGAAAACGATGCCTGTAATCAAAGGCAAGCAACCGGGAAGAAATGATCCTTGCCCTTGTGGTAGCGGTAAGAAATATAAAAACTGCCACGGCAAGTAAGAAATTTAGAATCCGACACCCATAGGTGGGTATGATTTATCCGAAGCCAGTAGGCTGGTCAATGAAGCTGCCGCAAGGCGGCTTTATTGTTGAATACTGATCCAGGAACTGAAAAAACTTGCATAAAATGAGAAAAAAGTTGCACGATATGAAAAAATATGTATATATTTGCCGTGTCTAATACCATCAAAGCGTCAGTGTACCCTTTTGGGAATACTGTATATATAGCTTGAATTTTATTTTAGGAGTCCGCCAAAAGGGTGACCTGCGGCAAACAACTCAACTTGCGTTGGTGGTGTTAGACAGGGCTCCTATTTTTTTTTGTGCTATGTCTAACGCCACTGATTCTAAATTCTCCAGATTTCTTCTGGAAAGCGCCAATGAGGCGATGGATGCTCTCGTCGATGGGGCATCCGAGTATTACAAGTCATTTATCGTTCTGAAGAGGCTCCACGACGACAAGGGTCTTCCTGTCGACGGGCAGCGTATGCAGGAGATGTCGGACCTCATCCAGTCGCTCCGCAAGATGCTCTATGATGAGCGCGCGTCGCTGCAGAGCAAGCTCGCCGCCTTCGAAGACGAGGAGGCGGCAGAGGAGTACATCGCTGAACTCAAGCGGAATGCCGAGGCGGGGAGGACTCCGCAGGAATGAAAGCTCTCGAAACGCTGAAGATGGATGCCGTCGAACTCTTCAAGGGGATGGCTGCCATTGACAATGCGGTCAGTACGGTGAGGTCCATCTGCGACAAGGCCGTCAAGACCGACCGCTGTGAGGTGGAGAAGTTCCTTCCGGACATTCTCAACAATCTTTCCAATGCCCATGCGTCATACAGCGCGCTGGCATCCATCCTGCTGAGCGTCGATGCCTATCGTATTGTCGGCGGGAATCCTGAAAATGACGGGGAGGCGGATTATGAGGACTGAAGTGTCTGACAGGCTTTTCAGCCTTCTTCTGGGTCTCAGGCAATGCTCCCAGCAGCTGCACCTCATCCGTTCGTCGATGAGTGCCGCCGAGCTCTCGTCTTCCAGGAACGAGGAGACTCTCGACCTCATCCGCCAGGGGCTGTATGAATCGTCTTCATTTGTGGCGGACATCATTTTTTCATCCTTTAATTCAGAATCGAAATGACAAGAATATTGAACTATGAGCAGGCGCATGCCTTCGATACGGCCGTGAGCCTCTTCGACGTGAGGGAACACGTTACCATCAAGTTGGTTGGACTCCAGAATGGGGCCAACAAGGCGGTGATTCTGCCTCACAGCCATTATGAATACAAGTTGCGCCGTATGGCCAAGAACAGGGAAATCCCTTTGAAACTTCCTGGATATATGGTCATTGACAGCGACGGCAAGCCTGCCGCCATCTGCTACTTTATACCGCATTGCTGAAGCGGGATGTGGATTATCGTTCGGCCCTGTCCTTTCGAGGACGGGGCTTTTTCTTTTCCTTTGCCGAAAATTGTATTGCCATGCTTTCAGATGAATTCCGAAACGACCTGCAGAAGGTCCTGTCCACCCAGTCCTCCGCCCTTCTTGCGAAGCAGAATGCCATCGCGGCCACTTCCCTGCAGAACCGCAGCGGACATCTGGCCGCGTCTTTCCGGAAGAAGCCGTCCGTCACCTGCAGCGGCGTGACGGTGTCCTACCCGAAATATATCCGTTTCATCGACATGAAGTACGGCCCTGGAGGGAAGCGGAAGAAGAAGGTTCCCATCTATAACCGGCAGGTGTACGGATACCTGGTCGGCGGGGTGCGCCGTTGGCTGAACAGGGTCATCCCGGCTCTCATGATCCGTGCCATCGACGGGACGATTTCCGGACGGAAAGTGTGAATTTTCTGTCCTTTGCCGGCACCTGCCGTTTGGCTACTTTCGTGAAAAATTCGATATATGGCAGGAATAAAGAATGAGATAGTCAAGTTCATCGCTGACGTGGAGCTGGATCCGCAGCAGGCTGCGCAATACCAGAAGAGTCTTGAGGACTGCGAGAAGTCCGCCGACGCTCTGCGCAAGTCCATCGCGGACACTACCGCGAAGATGGAGGCGATGCGTGATGCCGGGCAGGAGTCCACATCACAGTATGCGGCGCTGAAGAAGTCCCTCGAAGCGGACTCCAAGGCCCTGAAGGAAGCCGGGAAGAATGCCGACAAGTATGCCGAGGCCCTCGGTATCGGGTCGATGTCCCTCTCTCAGCTGCAGAAGCACGCGAAGCAGTGCCGGCAGGCATTGGCCAATACCCACAAGGAGGCGAACCCGAAGGTCTGGGCGAAGTACAATGATGAGCTGAAGAAGACCGAGGAGCGTATCCGTGAAGTGAAGTCCGGAGGCGAGAAGACGGGCAAGGCGATGAAGGGGCTCGGTGCCCAGATTGCGGGTGGATTCACGGTCGGCTCGCTGGCGGTGAAGGCTTTCGATGCTGCGGTCAACCTGGTGAAGAAAGGGTTCGACGCCTTCACCAAGGCCACGCAGGTCTGGGGAGACCGCTGGGCCATCGTCACCGACATGGTGAACGCCGGCTGGCAGCAGTTCATCGCCAATATCGGGCAGGGCTCGAACGTGGTGAAGGGCTCCATCAAGGAAGCGATGCGTGCGGCCAAGGAGGCGGCCCAGCTGCGTGACGAGCTGTTCGAGCGGACCAACTCCTTCAAGATGATGGAATCCGATGCGAGGGTTTACATAAACACACAGACGGAGATCGCCAACAACTCCAGCAAGTCCGCCAAGGAGAGGATGGATGCCCTGGACAATATCATTGCCAAGGAGCAGGAGCTGGCCGAGACGAAGAAGTCTCTTGCTGAGCAGGAGAGGACGGCCGCCATCGAGATGCTCCGCTCGCGCACGTCGATGACTGACGAGGAACTCAAGTTCGTCATTGACAATTATGAGGGCAACCGCGACCTCATCACACAGGCAGGCGAATACAATGAGCTCCTGGAGAAGAGGTCATCAATTATGGCCAATTTCAAATATGCGAACAACCAGGTGACTGTCGAGGCTAACGCCAAGGCTCTGGAGGAGGTGGACAAGCAGCTCAAGGGCTGGGATGAAACTATCGTCGAGGCTGCCCGTCTGACCCGTCAGTACAATCTTGCCAATGATGATCTCGTGAATTCGTATGTCAATGCGACGCTTGCCTTCAAGCAGGCTGACGAGGAACTGACGGCTGCTTCGGCGGCACAGGCAAGGAAGCGGGGAACACTCCAGAACCAGATTGACGCTGATGAGGCGGCCAAGAGGAACAAGTCATGCCAGGACCGCATAAATGCCGCGCAGTCCGCCTATGACAAGGAGATGCTTCTTCTGAAGCAGCAGCTTGCCGCCAGGCAGATGACCGAGACTGAGTACAATGTCCGGAGCCAGGCCGCTGAAATCAGTATGCTCAACGCCAAGATTGCCATAAACCAGTCTTATGGCAAGGATGTCACCGACCTGCAGACGAAGATTGCCGACAAGCAGCTGGCTTCCCAGAAGGCCATCAGGCAGGCGCTTGAGAAGAACTCCTCCGAGTTCACCCAGATGCTGAAGAAGATGAATGCCGATGCGGAGGCGGAGGCTGACAAGCTCGTAGAGTCGTTGACTGCCGAGACGGCAGCCGAGATGGAGGCCCTTCTGGATTCTCTTCCGGAGGATGTCGATATCGTGAAGAAGATCAGCCGGCTTGTCGATAAGGAGAACGACACCGAGCCGGTCAGCAGGAAGGGGAAGCGGGCCAAGGCGGAGGATACGCACAAGTCGGAACTGGCGGATCTGGAAGATCTGCACGAACTCCAGCTCATTTCAGAGGAGGAGTATCTTGCGAGAAAGAAGCAACTCAATGAGGACTATGCCAAGGCTGTGGCCGGGATAAATCTTCAGACCTGGCAGAATTCCCTGGATACGGCCAATCAGTTCCTGGATGCTGCCGGGAATATGGTCAATTCCCTGCGTGATGCCGAACTGAACAAGCTTGAGGCCCAGATGCAGGCGGAGTTGACGGCCGCCGGTGACAATGCCGAGGAGAAGGAGCGCATCGAGTCGGAATATGAGCAGAAGAAGCTCGACACCCAGAAGAAATATGCGGATGTGGACATGGCCATCAATATCGCCAAGACTATTGCTGCAGGAGCTCTCGCGGCCATCCAGTCCTTTGCCCAGCTCGGCCCTATCGCCGGCGCCGTCATGGCGGGCGTCATAGCGGCCACGACAGCCGCTGAGGTGGCCAGCATAGTCCAGCAGCGCAATGCCATCAAGAACCAGACTGTAGGTGCCTCGGGGAATTCTTCCTCGTCTTCCGGTGTGGTCCAGACGCGTGAGGTCACGGGATACGCCGACGGAGGCTATACCGGACGCGGTGGGCGGTATGAGCCTGCCGGGATTGTCCATCGCGGCGAGTATGTCGTCGCCCAGCCGGAACTACGGGATCCGTCGGTGGCAAGGGAAATCGCACGTATCGAGAGGAAGCGCCTGTCGAGGCTCAGGGGCAAGTCCCCGTCCGTTCCGGGATTCGCCGAGGGCGGCTATACGTCAGGCGGCACGACATTGCCGGCCAATGCCTTTGAAGTCCTGCATGACATCTATTCCCTCCTGCGTGGCTACTTCGCCCAGACGCCTGTGGCCTATGTCGTCCTCTCGCAGCTCCAGGCTCAGGAGGACTATCAGAAGAGGGTCAAATCCAAAATCTCATTGTAATGGTAAGAATATATACAGAGGCTGGGGAGTTCAGCCTTCCGGAGGATTTCTCGATTGAGATTGAAATCAGCAATCCGATGCTGTCGTCTGACGGCAGCGCCTCCATTCCTTTCACGGTTCCGGCCACTCCCGGGAACCTCGTGGCCGCCGGGCGTCCTGACCTGCTTTCGAGGATGTATTCTTTCCGGAACGGGGTCGAGTGCATCGTCCAGTATGGGGCATTCCAGATTCAGGGCAATCTGATGATTTCGTCCTGTACTGCAGATGAAATCGGCGGTGTCATTTCATTCTGCCAGAGCAAGGCATACTCTTCCGACAAGGACAGGAGCCTGAAGAACATACTGTCCGAGATGACGTATTATTTCGGGCAGACGAATCTGGAGACCTGTGTCGGCCTCATCAATGATTCCATGACCACCAAGGAGACGCAGCAGTGGTTTGACAGGCACGAGCTGGTGGCGCTGCCCGCACGCTGCAAGATTGCCGAGGGCATAGAAATAGTGCTGAACGCGCTGGAAGACACCTCTGATGAATATGGCGAGTCTTTCGGCTCATTGGTCTACAAGGCCAGAAGCTACAAGTCTGGAGATTTGACCGTGAATGTGCCGGACGGCTATGGGGTGGCGGTGTTCCCGTATCTCTGTTATATCATCCGTGCCATACTGTCCGCGCTTGGCTATAAGGTGACGCACAATGATTTCGATTCGAAGCCTTACGAGGACCTGGTCCTGCTCCATCCGTGCGCTGACCTCATCTGCCATGGGGGCAATGTCTATCTGCGCGACTTCGTGCCCGACATTACTTTCGGGGAATTCCTGACGTGGCTTGAGGATAAATTCGGGGCTTATGTCAATGTCGATGGCGATACTGCAGGCGTGTATATAATGGATGAGGTGCTCGATGAGGGCCCGGCGGTGGACGTCACAGGCTATATCCAGGAGGACGAGGCGTTCGAGATTCCGGACGCTGCTGCAGTAAGGCTCTCTGCCGACACATCCATTGACGGGGCTGCTCCGGTGGCTGCCACTTATACGGAGCTGATGAACAAGTTCAGGAAGTACACTAAGGTGGACACGGTTATGGGTATCGGCAATACTGCCGGCCTGTACTATGCCGAGGCCACGGGGGATTTCTGGCAGGTGACGAACGGCACCCGTGTCAGGTTGGGCACTGATGCCTTTACCGTCTCAGGCTGTTTTTATTCGGAGTCGGAGAAGGAGAAGAAGCCTTCTGATAAGGCACTGAGGCACGACTATCACTATCATTACAAGCCTTCGCCTGTCATCCCGTTCATCGGCGATGCCGTGCACTACCATACGGCCATACAGGGGCAGGAAGAGAAGCAGGAACATCCGTTGATGGTGTGCTGGGCTTATTATGACAAATACTGGATGGGCACGGCCACCGGCTGGACTGGACATGCTGACAGATATCCGAGCCTTTCTCCGCACGGACTTTTCGCCAAGTTCTGGCGGAAATACAATACGCTTCTGCTCAACGGCGCTCCTGAGGTGTCGGTGACGCTGAATCTTCCCGTCAAGGTCCTGCAGGACTTGAATGTCTGCCGTCCTGTTCTTTATAAGGGGGTCCGTGCGCTCGTCAAGTCGCTCAAATATAGTATTTCAGATCACGGCATCGCTTTCGGGGAAGCAAAGCTCTGGATTCTTCCGGAGATTGAGAACCCGACCGACTGCCAGCCAATAACAATGTAATATGATAGAGACAAGTTATCCAGGTATAAGCTGGCTTCCGAAGTTGACGCCGCTTGAGATTAACACCGAGCCGGAGAACCGTCCGGAGGTGAGCATATATGAACTGCTCCGGCAGCAGAGCCTTTTCGTCGGTAAGTTGTGGCCGGATTTTTCCGGGACGCTGTTCATTGACCTCAAACCGTTGATCAAGGATTTGTTCGTGCCGTCGGTTCCGTCAGAGGTGCCGGCCAATCAGACGAATTATGTTTCCCTGAAGATGAGGTCCGACGACGATGCCGCCGACAAGTATGTCTATGCGGACGTGAACCTGTTTTCGGAGGATTCGCTGTCAAGGATGAGCGACGCGGACGAGTTGACGGTCCCTGAGGATTACATTCTTCCGATCGCTTATCCGGATGATGATGCCATCATGTCTGCGTTCATCGAGACCAGGTCCGGCAAGATAGACATCAAGGACAGCATTGTTTTCGGCTCCGGTGACTGTACTGGCCAGTATGCCATGCTGAAGCCGATATCTGCATTGCATTTGGCGGGGGATGACACTTTCAGGGTACGGATATCGACGGACAATGCTCCTGACCTCCGCTCCCCTGTATATCACATCACATCCCGTCCGATGGAGCAATATCTGTTCTATAACCGTCTCGGGGGCTGGGATAACATAGCTATGGGCGGCCGCAGGACAGTCACGCCCGAGATGGATTTCAGCAATCATCTGGAGAACGGGTTGCGCAAGCAGACGCAGTGCAAGGTCACGCGCAAGTATATGCAGAATTCCGGCTGGATGACATTGGCTTCGGCTGAGGCTCTGGTCGCCCTCCTGTCCTCTCCGGCGGTGTATCATCTTGTCGGTGGGGTCTGGCGCCAGATTGTCGTCGTGTCCACGGATATAGTCATTGAGGATGATGCCTCCCAGCATAGCCTTTCATTTACTTACAGTTATTCAGAAGAAGATTGATATGGAAAAGATTACACGCTTTGGAATCTTGATGGACAGTGACATCAAGATTGAGGTGATACTGAGCAATCTCCCGGTCGGAAAGACTATGGCCGACATTGATTTCAGTGTCGTTTTCTCTACGGCAAACGGGAGTCTCCCGCTGGCGAAGAAGGACCTTTACACTATTGTTGACGGGGACGATACCAGGTATGTCGCCTGTTTCAACTCGTCGAAGGTCGGCAAGGGTGACGTCATCATGACCGTCACGGCCAATATCCCGGATGAAGGCTTCGAAGGGGGCTTCCGGAAGGATGTCGTGAAGGCTGACACAAAGGTTACAGTGCTATGAGGGCGTCGGCTGTCATACCATACAGGCAGGTCGCTGTCTCCGTCTCCGTACTTACGACGGGGGCGGAGGCCCGTCTGCTGATCCGTCAGCCGCAGCTGGGGACATCGACGCATCGTCAGATAATGGCCATCGCGTCTGTATTGCTTGGCTTGTGTCTGGTTCTGGCGTGTCCGGAGCAGACTGCCGTGTGCGCCAGATACATCGAGGAGATCAGCCTTGACGGCGGGGTCCTCACTTCCAATTTCATAACAAACGACGGCCTGTTCCTGCTGACGGCTGACGGCCGTATATTTTTCGTCAGACAATGAAAGAACCATATAGGAGTCAATTTACAGGGTCTGAGATAGACCAGATCCTGTCCGAAGCCGTACCGCACGTCAATGTCAACCCTGCCGGTTACAAGAAGCTTGTTTCTTTCGGGAAGGTGCTTCCTGACGTGTGGTATTGCGTCTATTCGGACGCGCAGTTCCTCGAACTTGAGGCGATATACATCGGCGAGAATCTTCTTATCAATGTCAAGGATCGTTATGAGGGGCTGATGAAGGAGGAGCAGCTTACAGAGGAGGAGTATCTGAAGTTGCGGGCCGACCGCAAGATAGTTCCGGGGACGTGGTATTCCATCTATAGTGACTATGCTCACAAGAACCTCACGGCCGTGTATAATGGCAACAAACTCATTCTGAAGGGCAATGATAAAGGGTCTTCAGGCTTCCCGTACACATTCCCCATTACTTTTTAACAATTATAAATTATGGCAACAGATTTATCATCAATCACCGAGAAATTCGAGAATGGCGGCACCGATGAGAGTGGGGTGTTGACCGCCGATGAGTTCAACCTTCTGCTGAAGGCCATCAAGGAGAACCAGGGTGGCATCAAGAAGATCATCAGGAACAATGTCGAATATGTTCCTGACGCCAACGGTACTGTCAAGATGACTATCCTTTCGGACAGTGACCTGCCGTCTGTCCGTCTTCAGACGACTGACAGCCGCACGGCCATCATATCCACCGACGGCACTGTCAAATTACATTTGAGGTACACTTCCGTATATACCAAGAACGGAATATCGGAGGACTCCGGCCACGACGGTCTTCTGGTAATACAGCGGAAGACGGCTTCCGACAGCGACTGGCTCAATGTGGCTTCAATCTCCATGACACCGTCTCCTTTCGAGGACGAGGACGCATACCAGGAGATTGATGTCAGTGATTACCTGCTTGACGGGGACCAGCAGCTCAGGATGGTGGTGACGGATGTCGAGATGAACGTGTCGTCATCGTATCTGACGTTTGCGTCGGTGGTCAAGACCCGTCTGGCGCTTGATTTCATATCCAACTGGCAGAATGCTGTCGATGGCGGGGCTGGGGCTTCGACCATCCTTTCATACGTCCTGTATGGCGCCGTGGAGAAGGACCTGCATCTGAAGATATCCGGAAAGACATCTTCAGGGGCAGATGCGACGCGTGAGATTGTTCTTACTAATGCCACGATCGCCGGCTATACAGGCACCTCCAATCCGTTCCATTATACGCTTGAGGATTCTGCCGGCGAGCCGTGCAAGGTGCTTTCGGTTCATGGCGTCCATAGTATCGAGGCCTGGCTGGAAGTGGTGGCGGATTCTTCCATACAGTCAGAGCACGTCACATCGCAGATATTCGTCAATGCGGACCCGGATGACGGGAAGAGTTACCTGCTCCTGCAGAAGGTGGCCAAGACGGTGACGAACTATGTCACGACCGATATCCTGGAGTATGGAGTCTTTACTCCGGACGGGGCTTCAATCCCGCTGGATTTCTCCGTCGGCAATTATTCCGGCGACACAGCATATTTGAGGTATTCTACCGTGGCCACACCTGGCGTCCAGTACAAGCTGCACAACACCGTTGAGATCGAGGGGGATTCTTCAGACAGCATCACCGCATATTTGCGCGTTGATTCTGATGGCCGTGACATGCTGACCCCATCCATCGGTTCCGAGCTGTACGCGATTCAGGTGGACAACAAGGAGAATTTCGCACCTACGTCAGGCGCGGACTTCTTCATGAACCCGAAGGTGAGGAACAATTCCGAGGACAACCCTGCCACGATTCAGAACTCCGCCCAGGGTAATGCTGCCGTAGGTGCGGCATTCAATGGGTTCGGTTTCGTGAATGACGGTTGGGTGACGGATTCTGACGGGCAGCGCTGCCTCAGGATTCTTGCCGGCCAGAGTCTGGATATCTCTTACGAGGCGTTTCAGGCGTACATTGATGCGGGGAAGAAATATAACAACCAGAAGGCATCTGTCACCATCGAGCTGGACTTCACGGTCAGGAACGTGACCAATGAGGAGGACCCTATACTGAAGATCTGTTCATATCTTGCCGCTGACGGTCTTCCGCTCGGTCTGGAGCTTCGGCCGTTGGAGGGAGTGTTTATGACGCGTTCCCAGAGGACCGAAGGACAGCAGAATTTTGCTTGGTCTGAGGGCAAGAGGACCCATCTGGCCATAAACTGTTATTATAACCTCGGGGCTGCAGGAACCAACGAGACGCAGGTGTCTTATGTCAGGATTTTCGTCAACGGCGGCATCGAGAGGGAATTCCTTTTCGACCATAACCGTTCGAATGAGTTCTGGCAGAATGATGAGGCGGGCAATCCGTCCTCGCTCGGTATCCGGATAGGGCAGGATGGGGCAGACATTGACATCTACGGCATCCGTGTGTATCAGAAGTCGCTTTCATCCCAGGACATCCAGCAGAACCGTGTCAGCGTATTGCCTACGGCAGCCGAAAAGCTGGTATTCAAGAGGGAGAACGATATCCTCCAGGATGGTGCCATCTCATACGCCAAGGCAGCGGCCAAGTATAATGTGGCCGTATGGTATGGTTACAATGTCTCCGGTCACAATGCCGACACGAAAGCGGACAAGAAGGGCAGCCTGTATGTCCAGATGCGTGATGATTCCGGGGCCATCGACAAGGCCCATTCAGGCAATCTTACCGGCTTGAACCAGAAAGGTCAAGGTTCGACTTCCAGGCAATACTATGAATGGAATCCTCAATTCCAATGGAAGAGCGCCGAGGGCTCTTTCGTGGATCTCAACGGGGTGGACCATGGTCAGAAATACCAGCTTATGGATGGAGTGCCATGGGCGAAGAAGCTTGTCGGGAAAATCAATTACGCCTCTTCGATGCAGAGTCACAAACAAGGTGCCTGCGAACTGTACAATGACCTCTTCAGACGCATCGTCACGGACTGGTCCGTCAATAAGGAGGAAGGGTTTGAGGACACGAGGGTGGCAATTATTGAGCGGCCACTGCTGTACTTCGTGCAGACTCCGGATGATACGCAGCCGGTATTCCAGGGGTTGATGACTTTCGGCCCTGGTAAGGCGGACAAACCTACTTGGGGCTATGACAAGAAGGTATTTCCGGACATGTGCATGATGGAGGGTTCTGACAACAACTTCCCGCTCACCGATTGTCGTGTACCGTGGGATGAATCCGTGAAGTACAATGCCGATGAGTAATACTTTGAGTATAACGGTGAAGGCAACATTGACTTCGATATGGGCCGCACCCATGAGGTGGATGACGGGGCAGGCGGCACTTCCGATGTTCCGGATGATGATATCGTGGAGTTCTACCGCAAGGCCTGGAACTGGAACTACAGATGGAACTGTCTCATCAATTTCTATGACGGTACTGTCGAGGATCTGAAGGCGGACAAGTCTGCCAATACGAAGATGGCCTACTGGGTGACCAAGAGCTCTGACGGCGCAAAACAGTTCGACCTCTTCAGAATTGACTACAAGGGGAAGGACGAGTCGAACAATGATATCCTCGAATGGGTTCCTGCTTCTTTAGAGAAGAAAGACGGCCAGTGGCAGACATTGAACCTGATGGAGGATACTCCGGTGGCCAATACGGCCATCTGGTCGGAGATGAACGATGAATTCATCGCGGCAAGGGCTGCCAGGTGGAAGGCGGGCATCGCGGACTACTGGTCAGTGAAGTCGATTCAGTTCTACCAGATGTTCATCAAGCTTCTTGCCGGCACGGATAACCGCTCGAAGAATACGTACTATGTCCTGGATCCGAAGACGCACAAACTGCATCTTCATTCCGATGACCTGGACACCATCTTCAAGACGAACAATACTGGCTGGCAGCTTAAACCTTACTGGCTTGAGGAAAGGGATGCGGACGCTGCGGGAAATACATACTGGGAGGGCCAGTACAATGTCTTCTACGATCTCGTCGAGAAGGCGTATGCTGACGCCTTGCCGCAGATGATGAAGACGGTTCTGACGACAATGGCCGGTCTCGTGGGTTCCGGCCAGAAGGACAAGTACGGCAATCTTATACCGCAGACTCCGGAAGGATGTATTCAGAAATACTTCTTCTGGATCCAGGAGTATTTCCCTGCCACGGCATACAATGAGACCGCCCGCATCCGTTATGAGGCGGCGCAGCTCGCCGTGGCTAAGGGTGATTTTGTTTCGCCTTCAGGAATCAATCCTATCACGCAGAGCCTCGGCGCGCAGTTGGAGAGTGAGCGGCAGTATATCAAGCGCAGGATGATTTATCTGTCATCGTTCGCCGCCTATGGGGAATTTGATGCCGGTACGACGACCGGAGCATTGTCCATCCGAGGAATGAAGACTGTCGAGGGGGCTGACGCGCCGATGGTTCTGACGATCAAGACGCATCAGTGGCTGTATCCGACGGGTGCAACCGGCCAGTCGCTGGTGAATCCTCACGTCCGTCTGGCACCAGGAGGTCGTCTTGTTGATAAGAATGGCCAGCCGTATGGGGATGAGGGATATGCCTTCAATATAGGAACTATCGTTGGTGACACGTCCTGCAAACTTTCAGGGATTAACTATATGAGCAGTATCGGCAATGTGTCTGCATTGTCTGTGAACCCGGCGTATGCCTTCACTGTCTCCGGCGAACGTTTGACGGAATTCATTGCGGAGCCTGCGGAAGGTGCGACTGCCCAGTTCCGTCCGTCTAACCTTCAGGTTACAGCTCCGAATTTGAGGTCCTTATCTATAAAGGGGTGCTCTCTGATTTCCGGGGAACTTTCATTGTCTGGACAGACCAGACTCCAGACTGTCGATGTGAGGGATTCGGGCGTCGTCAGCGTTGTCCTCCCGGAATCTGAAACAGTGAAGACTGTTCATTTGAATTCCAGATTGAACGAACTCCGGTTGTCGAATGTCAGGAACTTGTCCACTTTGACAATGCAGGGGTATTCTTTCCTCAGCCAAATCCAATTCCTGAAGAATCACGGTACATTTGACTCGCTTGCCTTCCTGAATGGTTGCTTTGCTGCAGGTGCTCCGGTGACAATTCTCCAGGCTGAGGGCATACGCTGGCCGAATATGCAGCCGTCAGTGATGGAATGGATTACCAACATCACCAACTGCCGCCTGTCCGGAGAGATATCTGTGGTTGGTAATACTTCTGCCGTGACATTCGAGATGAAGCGCATGATGCTGAAGAAGTGGGGAAATGTCGATACCGGAGCTGATGGCCTCCTCATTACATACCCGCTTCGCGAAATTGTCAATTCATTGATTTCGGGGCCTGACACATTGGCTAAGGCCGGCTCGTATGACTACAAGATCACTCCGGCCACTCAGGGAGGAATATCCACGGCTTTGGGTAACAATTTCAAGAGCATCTCGTGGAATCTCAGTCAGAACCCGTATGCGTTTATCGATGGGGAGGGTGTTGTCAAGGCTGTTTCTGTTGGTGCTGAGCTTGAGGATGGCTCCGGCCCTGAAGCTACGTTGACCTGTACTATCGCACTGCTTGACGGGAAGGTAGTCACGGCCACCAAGATTTTGAGGCTGTACGACCGTTCCGCGAGAGTGGGTGATTATGTCTTCTATGACGGAACCTATTCGGACAAGTTTGACGGCACGAAGTCATGTATCGGCACCTGCTTCTACATTGATCCGGAAGATCCGACACATCGCTTGGCGGTGGGGTTGGAGAACTTTCCGGCCGTTCCGTGGGGATTGTTCTCCCACAAGGACTATCCGGATGTCTCTATTGACGGGATTGAACTGGAAAGCGGATACGATGCCTATGATACGCCGATGAAGAATATCTACACATCTGGCCTCGTAGCAAACGAGGAAGGTGGGGAGGACGGTTATCTGTCGGATGCGACGTACAGGGATGAGTCCGAATTGGGAGACAAGGACGGATTCCGTAAAATGGCCGCTGATACGGCTTGCTCACTTATCGGGTGGATTGAGCTTACCAAAGACTTGCTCGGCCATAAGAAGGGGGAAAAGATGCCTTGGGGTATGTACCAGACGCTTGAGGTAATCAATCACCGCGATAGGGTGCTGCTTGAGACCAGCCATGAAGTTCCGGCGGCCACTCAGGACAAGACGGAACTTCAGGTCCTCGATTCTTTGCTTGATGCGATTGTTGTAGAGGGCGGAGCACAGAAGTACAAACAGTTCTATTATCCTATGGCGTCGCGTGTATATGCTTGGCAGCCGACGCTTTTGCGGCCGAACGAGGTGCTTGCGGACAAGTTCAAATCCCATAACTGGTTTTTGCCTTCAGAAGGCGAACTTGCACGTATCGCCTGGTACTATATGAATGGTGTTGCAGGCGGAGAACATGGCATATTCAAGAATGCTATTGCCGACGGTATTATGAAGGATTTTGGAGCCAGCTGGTTTGGTTCTTCGTCGGAGTATTATTCTACTTACGAGTGGATCGTCAACTTTGGCTCCGGCGATTGCGGCAACACAGGCAAGAATGGTTCTTATGTCAGCAGGGCGGTCGTGGCATTTTAATTTTTTTTATTTTTTTGTTACAGGGCTTTTGCCCTGTAACGGAAAAGACTTACCTTTGGCGAAGCCAATTTTTTTGTGGAAATTTTATGAAGGCAAGGCAATCTTCAATATACCGGAGGCTCGAAGAGCTTCGCCTTTGGGCGTCGGCCCTTGTGGACCGGCTCCCAAAGAGTTTGTCTTTCCAAGTCGAGGGTAAGGCCATATTGGATGACATTAACAATGCTCTCCTTGTGACCTCTTTTGCCCTCAAGTCACCAAAATTAAGCCAGGAGTTACTTCAGTACATCAGCACCCTTGAGGTGTACCTTGCAGACCTTGATAGCCACATCACGGGGCTTCGTGAGAGGGCTAAAATGCAGAAGGAAGTGAATATGAAGTCTCCTTTCCTCACGAAAGACCAATATGCGACATTTCTGAAGGATATGACGCTTATTGGGATTGAAGTCAACAGATGGCGCAAGGCTAACGATGGGAGCAAATCCCCGGGCGGTCAGCAAGCGCCAGTATTTGGGGCTGGAACTGTTCCTGATTGATTGCGATTATGATGGAACGGGACTTGTTGTTGAATGGGCGCGGTACTGGGCCTTTGGGCTTAGTTATTTCACCAATCCGCGCAAAGGCGTCCAGCTGGTTTGGTTCTTCGTCGGAGTATAATTCAAATAACGAGTGGATCGTCAACTTTGGCTCCGGCAATTGCAACAACACAAACAAGAATAATTCTAATGTCAGCAGGGCGGTCGTGGCATTGGATGAACAAGTCCTTGTTGGGTGGATAACGGCTTTTGAGGATTGCTGTCTTCATAAAAAGTCAAGTGTGGACTGTACGATGTACAGGCTCGATTCCACATTTGATTTGGTCATTCTTGCGGCACAGGTTGAAATACTTCGTGATTATAGTCCTGGGACCAGCATCTGTTTCTATGTCGCATATCCTAAGGTTAGGGAGATATTTGCAGCCGCTTTCCGCGACAGGATTGTGCAGCACTGGATTTGTATCAGGCTGGATCCGCTCTTCGAAGAAAGGCATCATGAGCTTGGCGATGTGACGTATAATTGCAGGGTAGGCTTTGGTACGATGGCCGCTGCGGAAAGAACTGCAAGGGATACGGCTGCAATGACGAACAACTATACCGAAGACGGCTTTGTCTCCACCATTGATATATGGTCTTTCTTCATGACTATCGACAAGAATGTCACGTGGAGTCTCCTGGAGGCTTTTATAAATGCCAATAAGGAGAAGATTATAGAGGCGCATCCGGAGACGAATATACAAGTACTCGTCTGGCTTGTCAAGATGGTGGTGATGCACTGCCCGCAGGATGATTGCAAGTTTCGTGGGGACCAGAATCTCAGGAGCAAGCTTGAACCGTGGAAGAGTCTTTTGAATACGCTGAAACATATTGGACTGGCCATCGGGAATATCACGTCGCAGAACTTTGCCAATTTCATACTGTCCTTCATCGACGAATGGGCAGTATCTTTCTGCAATCCTCGCGGGATGGTGTATGTAAGATTTGTTGATGATATGTTTGTGGCCGCCAAGGCGAAGGAGGATATATTGGAATTCAGGCGGGAATTGATTTGGAAATTGAAAACGCAACTCCATCAGAAAGTTCATCCGCGGAAGTTCTATATCCAACCGGCACGGCACGGCGTCAAGTTCGTCGGCCGTGTCATTATGCCGGGAAGGACATACACGGGAAATCGGACAGTTGGCAACTTCTATAATGCGATTGATAAACTTGATGCACATTGCGGCAAGATGCTGAAGAAGGGCACGTCTGTCGATTCCCTCATTGAACTTGAGCACTTGTCTTCATCGGTCAATTCCCTTTACGGCTTCCTCGTGCATTCGGCATCATTCAAGATCCGGCTCCGTGGAATCAGTAAGCTGCGTCATTTTTGGAAATTCGGGTATATTGCTAATGCACATGTGGCCAAGATCAAGAATCAATATAAGTTACAGAATTATTTAATACAGAAACGAGATGAAGAAAACAGCGAATATGCGGCCGGAGGCTTTGGAGGTCGCCTACAACTCATTCCGTCAGAAAAGCCATATAATCAATTTCGACGTCGTAGAACGAGAAGACGGAACGTTCGAATACGAGTCAGCCACCATCGGACCAGGGCAATTCGATCGCGACCATATCATATCGGCGATTGTAAGATGCCGTTATGACCAGAACAGGATGGAAGCGATTCAGAATAACTATCTTCTCGTTATTGGTTCCGGCCAGAAAAATGGGGCAATTGAAGAGGAGTTCCGCCAGATGAGTGAATGGCGGAAAATGGCCAAGTCGATAGCTGACAGGATCCTGGAATAGGGATTTTTTGTCCTTTCTTTTGAGTCTCTATGTGACTACTTTCGCGGTTAGTTGCATAGAGCTTTTTTTTGTTATGAAAATAGAAAAAACCACGAAATTGACGATTCAAGTGATATTGTCAGTCATCTTGGTCCTGTCAGGGATTGTTTTGCTCTTTATGGGCTTTGCCGTTGCGCCACAGGGCCAAATCCACGACTCTGTACTCATCGGTTCAGGTGAGACATTTACCTTTGCCGGCGCCCTGCTTGGCATCGAGTATGCCGCAAAGACAGCAGTCTTGAAAATCAAGCAGGAATTGAAGGATGAAAGCGGGCAGTAAACTCCTGATTGGGATTGTCTGTGTCTCTTTCATTGTCGGGTTGGCAGTTGGCTCCTGGTCGACTGCCAGGTATATTCGCGGCAATTCTGCTGAGAGGTCAGATACTTCGTATGTCTCAAAGACAATTGATTTGCCTGTCCAGGACTCAAACATTGAAGAACACCACACTGAGTCTCACGTATCCATCCCTGCAGCGTCTATAGTAGGTGCTGAAGATACTTCGGCGATTCTGGTACATAAGGATTCTGTCATATATCGTGGTGTCGAACAAGTGTCAGGGATTTCGTATGTCGCTACGGTTACCGGTTCTCGGCCGCAGCTGGATGGGCTAAGGTTTACCGTCCCGGAAAGACAGATCACAAAGACGATTGTCAAGCCTCTGTCCGGCTGGGGTTATGGAATCTTCGGAGACGGGCTCTATGCCGGACGCCTCGATCTGAAGGCTGGGGTTTATGCCGCATATACATCAGGACCATTCAGCTTCCATATTGATGCCGGCGCTTATTGGTCAGGTATCGGTCCGTCACGATCCGTCAGTCCTTATATAGGCTGCGGTGTTAGAATTGAACTGTTCAGAAAGAAATAATTGCTTCCGGGGTATGAAGATGTGAGGTTCGACCTTAATGTCTGACAGTTCTGAAGGGTTTTGTGCTTCAGAACTTTCCGAACTGCTTCAGAACTGAGGATTCCTTTGCATATCAAGCAATTGCGCACTTCAGTTCTGAAGCACTCTTAAATAGCCTCATTTCCATAAGGGAGTATGTTTACTTTCTTGAGTTCCATATTGGCTTCAGGGAGATCCCCTACGTATATGGCCGTCATAGCTACGCTGGAGTGGTCAGCCTGTTTCTGTACTAAGTTGATAGGTATCTTCTCCGTTAGCATCTTTGTTACTCCAGAATCCTTCAAACTATAGAATTGAAGATCTTGGTTGAATCCACAGGCTGGGCGCACATACGTGTCCCAGTATTTTGCTATTTTTCTGCTGCATACTTGTGTCCTTCCTGGACTGAATTCATAAGGTGTGTCGCTACCGCTACCGCTGAAGAGGTATAATCCGCCATTGGATAGTTCAAGATTTCGAAGAATCGGCACAATCACGTCCGGGATAGTTCTGAAACTGTCATTGTCGTTCTTGGCTATTTCGCTGCGTATGTGTACGACCTGCTTGATGAGGTCGATGTCATTGCATTTCAGTGATACGATTTCTTTTGGCCGGAGAAAACAGCAGTAGCATAACAATGACATGCACAGGTAGTTAGGGTTATTCTTTCCGAGATATTCGAAAAGCATATTCAGTTCGTGGTCGGTGAGTATGCGTCGCTTTTTCTTGGTGAGTTTCTTCGGCTTCCGTTTGATTCTGTCAAAAGGGTTGTCTGATATGAAGTCGTGGTCGATCATCCAGTTGAAGAGCAGCCTGAAGAACATAAGGTAATTGTTGTATGTCCTTGGACTGATGTCCTTTCTTGAATCGACGTCATCCATCAATTCCATCGCTACCTCATAGGTAATGGCGCAGACATAGGCATCTTCAGATATGTCTTTATCTTTGAGCCACGTCTTGAACATCGAGATGTACGACCGATATGAACGCATGGAATTCTCCTCAGCTTCTTTCGCCTTGACTCTTAGGAAGAGGTCGAGCGCTTCAAACAACTTTGTCGTAGCGCTTGGCGCGATTGACGTGACGGCAGGGTTCCAGCCGAGTGCCAATCTTTCATTGATGGTGTTGATGAAAGCTTTAGCTGAAGCTCGACGCTTCGTTAATTGTTTGATTCGATTGAATTTTTTCCGGCATCTGATCATTTTGTTAGTTACCGGATCTTTGACGTACCATACTACGACCCATTCCTTGCTTTCAGAAAGTCGTGCCGGTACGTAATCGACAAAGGGTATTGGTTTTAAGAATGACATTTTTTTTCTTTGCACAACGCGTCAAGCGTGTCGTACAAAGAAGGAAACTGCTGCCCCGATTGTGCCCCGTTTTTTAGCGGATTTCAGCGGAGAGAGAGGGATTCGAACCCCCGGACCCGTTAAGATCAACGGTTTTCAAGACCGCCGCATTCGACCACTCTGCCATCTCTCCAATGTCGAATTTTATTTCGCCAACTCCGGTTTTTTGTGAAGTGGAACGCAAAGGTAAGGATAATTTTTGAAAAAACAAGTACTGGTGGAGTTTTTTTGGAATCTTTTCGAAAACATTGAGGAGATATAGAAGAAACTTTGTGGGGATTCTATGTGAAAAACCACCCTTTTCGCTCGTGGCAATCCACGCAGCAATCTTTTCGTCCGCGAAAATCCACATAGGAAACCACGCGGAAAAAAACTCACCAGACGGTTGAGGGTAAAGCACCAGTCCTGCGTATCATATGCAAAGGACTTGAAAATGGATTATAACGATTACGATATTGAAGTAAGAAAAGCAAGGGTGAAAGCCCGGCTGGATGCGGCTATAGAAGAAAGCACATTGTCAGGGGAGGACGGAATCCGTCGTGAAAGGCGAGTGTGGCCTTATGTCGCCGGCATCATTTCCGCAGCTGCGGCTGTCGTGTTGGCAGTGGTCCTTAACGTCGTGCCTCGCTCTGAAGACGAGACCGTGAACTGGGTGGAGGTGCTTACGGCCTATGGAGAGAAAAAATCAGTATTGCTTCCGGACGGTACGGTAATCTGGCTTCACAACGAATCCAGGCTTCTGTATCCGAGCGAGTTCACAGGCCGCACACGTCAGGTGTTCACATCAGGAGAAGTGTTCGCGGAGGTCGCAAAAGACAAGAGGCATCCGTTCATACTGTCTTCCAATAATGTCAATGTCAAGGTGAAGGGAACGGTTTTCAATTTCCGCTCATATCCCAAGTCCACAGAAGCAGAACTGACATTGGTGGAAGGTGCTGTAGATATGGATTTTACAGTATCCGGAATCAGGCAGTTCGTAGAAATCACCCCGGGACAGGTGGTCAAGGCCGATCTGGAGAACGGAAAGGTCACGCGGACCTGCATGCAGCCGGAAAAATACGTGTCCTGGACAGAGCGTACAGCATTGTATTTCAATGATGAGACACTCCAGAATATCATAATGGAACTCCAGCGCCAGTTCGAAATCGAAGTCGTGGTCCGCAACAAGTCACTTTTGGGGAAACGCTTTTATGCGTCGTTCGTGAATGACGAGTCGCCGCTCGATATACTCAAGGCGCTCAGTGTGGATGGAGGCATGAAAGTCCTGCAGAAGGACAATACCTATTATATATCAGCAAATTAGAAATGCGAATTGAAAAATATTCATCGGCGGGTCAAATCTGAAATTATTTTATTCGTTTAATTAATAACCAATTTATGCGTAATTATTCAAGATGTAGTAAGTTGTGCTGTCTTGTCATCGCAACAGTCCTTTCGTGGCTGTTTGCGGTATCAGCCAATGCGCAGGTTTCTATGTCGCTGAAGGATGTAAGTGTACGCTCGGCAGTGGAATATCTGCAGAAAGAGTACCATTACTCGTTCACGATCGGAACAGATGACATTGACATAAACAAGCATGTGACAGTACAGGTCAAGAATGTGTCAATCGAGAATGCGCTCGACCGCATTTTCGCTGGACAGAATGTATCTTATAAGGTCAATGGAAAGAACATTTCCGTAGTAGCCAATAAACCTCAGCCGGCTCCAGCTGCAAAAACGGCAGCCAAGACACAGGCACTGGTTTACACCGGAATCGTGTTCGACGAGAACAACTCTCCTATGGCAGGAGCGTTCGTGGTGGAAAAGGGAACTGACAATGCGGTTTCTACCGGAGTGGACGGAAAATTCTCCATTAAAGTCAAGGGAACGAGCCCGGTGCTTTCGTTCTCTTTCTTCGGTTATGAGGACAAGGACGTGCAGCTGTCATCTTCCAAGTCCAACATCGAAGTGAAGATGGAGCCTCAGGCGCTGTCGCTCGACCAGTCAGTGGTGGTCGGATATGGTACCATGACACGTAGGGACATCACTTCCGCCATCGGACAGTTCAAGCCTAAGGCATCTGAAAGGCGTGACGTGCTTTCTGTGGACCAGCTTCTCCAGGGCCGTATCGCCGGTGTGAATATCACTACCGCATCTGGTATCCCGGGAGCCAGCAGCCGTGTGAGCATTCGTGGTATCGGTTCCCTCAATGCCGGTAACGAACCTTTGTATGTCATTGATGGCGTGCCTATTACAAGTACTTCAGGAGATACGGGAGCCTTTTCGCAGGGTGAGTCCATGACAGGTCTTGCAACATTGAACCCGTCCGATATCGAGTCTGTGGAGGTCCTGAAAGATGCGGCATCCGCTGCCATCTACGGTTCCCGTGCCACTAACGGTGTCATTATCGTGACCACCAAGTCGGGAAAGAAAGGCGCTCCGGTAATTTCGATTGACGCAAGCATGAGTTTCAGCCAGCAGCCGCGTCTGGACAAGCTTGACCTTGCAAGCGGCGACCTTCTGATCGAGACTTTCAACGAGGCTATCGACAATTATAACATCCAGTTCGGCAAGACTCAGGAGCGTTTCATCAATCCTATGCCTGGAAAGCCGACTCATAATTGGCTTAAAGATGTGCTCCGTACCGGCTTTTCACGTAATATTACCACTTCAGTATCAGGCGGTTCTGAAAAGATAAGGTACTATGTTTCTGCGACTGCAAAGCATCAGGAAGGAACAGCATTGAGCAATGCCCTGAATCAATACAGCCTCAAGTCCAACATTTCCGGAGATATCAGAAAATGGCTTTCTTTCGGTATCAACATGCAGCTCAGCTATACCAAGAACAACCGAGTTTCCTCCGGTTACAGCGGATATAATGTCATCAAGGCTGCTGTGGAGCAGTACCCTTGGGATGAGCCGTTCCTCCCTAACGGAGACTGGGCTACATCCAAGAATGTACTCGTGAACAACAATGCCCTTCAGGCAATCAAGGAGTCCGATGTGTGGCTCAAGACCTACAGGGCATTGAGCAATGCATATTTGAACTTCCACATTATCCCGGGACTTGATTTCAAGACATCGCTGGGCGAGGATTTCTCAGCATTGGAAGAGCATGTTTATTATACGGCGAAGCATCCGGGCGGATATCCGTCGAAGGATAATCCTCAGGGAGGTTCATTGACCGACAGCCGCAAGTTCCGCAGCTCTGTAATTTGGGAAAATACATTGTCATACGACAAGAAATTCAATTTCGGACTTGGACTCAACGTCGTTCTCGGTCATTCCGCACAGGTGGATGAGAACTCGATGGCTTTGCAGAGGGGTATCGGATTCCCGTCAAGCTCATTCGACGTGAACTCTGTCGCTGCGGAAATCAGCAAGGCCAATTCAAGCCGTACTGCCTATGCGCTCCAGTCGTTCTTCGGCCGTGTCAACTTGAACTACAAGGACCGCTATGTGGGAACTCTCACGATGCGTGCCGACGGATCTTCCAAGTTCGCTCCTGAAAACCGTTACGGATATTTCCCTTCTGCCAGCCTCGGATGGAATGCCGACAAGGAATCCTGGTGGCATGCTGACGGCATCACCATGAAGCTCCGTGCCAGCATCGGTGCAACAGGTAACCAGGGCAACATCGGACCTTATGCATATCAGGCACTTGCATCCGGCGGTGTGAACTATAACAATGTCAATGGCCTCGGTCTCAGCACTCCTGGCAACCGTGACCTGAAATGGGAAACTGCCGTGCAGCAAGACTTGGGTATCGACATGAGTTTCTTCAAGGGTGCATTGTCCTTCACTGCCGATGTGTTCAACAAAGACACCCGCGACCTGCTCTACAGCAAGCCGACGATGATTACCACGGGATATTCCAGCTATACCTGCAATATCGGTTCAATGAACAACAAGGGTCTTGAGCTCACAGTAGCCGGAAACGCCGGAAAGAAGGATTTCCGATGGAGAGGTGATTTCAATATCTCATTTGTGAGGAATAAACTGACCAAGCTCCTGGATGACAGTGACATAATCATGCCTGACTCTTTCCATGCATTGCAGGTAGGCAAGGAAGTCGGTTCATTCTACATGGTCAAGATGCTCGGCATCTACCAGCATGATGAGGATGTCCCTGAGTATCTCTATGAGAATGAGGGAGTACGTGCCGGTGACGTAATCTACGATGATTATAATGACGACGGAAAGATTACCGCGGACGACCGCCAGATAGTGGGTTCCGCAAATCCTAAGTTCAGCGGCGGTTTCAACAATACATTCACTTGGAAGAATCTGGAACTCTCCGTGTTCATGACATATTCTTACGGACAGAGCGTATATGAATACTGGACAGGCGGTCTCAGACTCGGAAACGGTACATGGCCGCAGCTCAAGTCCGCATGTGAAGGAAGATGGACAGGTCCCGGAACCACCAACAAGACTCCTCGTGCAATTTACGGACAGAGCTGGAACAGTACCAAGTTCGTCAATACCCGCTTCCTGCACGATGCGTCATATCTTCGTCTGAGATCCATTACATTGGGTTACAATCTCCCTTCGAAGTGGATGCGCGCGATCAAGATGAACAGCGTAAGGGTATATTTCCAGTTGGACAATGCCTACGTGTTCACGAAGTGGCCTTATCTTGATCCGGAAGTGTCATATAATTCCAATGCAGCCACTTACGGTGTCGATTGGCTCAATCCTGGACAGCCTAGGACGTTCATGTTCGGTGTCAATCTTAAATTCTAATTGTCGATATGAAAAAGATAATATTAGCGCTGTTGACAGCATCCATAATAATTTCGTCCTGCGACATTTTGGATAAATATCCGCACGATGCAGTATCAAGGGACAGCGTGTCAGAAGAAGATCTGGAGCTCCTTTACACGGGTCTTTACTGCTACTCGCAGTACAAGCCTGGTTTCGAGGGATATTTCCAGAATGATATGACGGGAGGTGACTTCTTCCGTGGAGGCGGTTCCGTATGGCCGGACGCTCCGTCATGGATCAAGGACTTTTTCCTGCCTACCAACGGCTGGATCCAAGCCCCTTATATAGGATATTATGCCCTGCTTTATCAGATAAACAGCTTCATCGAAGTTGCAGAGAAAGCTCCTCAGAGTGACAAGGTCCGCCAGATGCTCGGAGTGGCATATTACTTCAGGGCATTGGATTACTATAACATTGTCACCAAATACAGGATCGCTCCTCTCATGAAGGTTACCAACAATGATCCGCAGCCGAACTCTACCGAGGAGGCTCTTTGGGCTTTTGTCAATGAAGACCTCGAAAAAGCATTGGCGATGTGCCCTGAATATTCTACCAAATATTATGTGTCATTGCAGGCAGCCAAGGCACTTGCGGCGAGAGCATATATCGCCCAGGGCAAAAAGGCCGAGGCGGCGAAACTTGCTGATGAACTCATAGCTGATCCGCTGTTCGCACTGGATGATTTTTCCAAGATTTTCCGTGGCGAGGCCAATTCAGAGGTAATATTCACATTTGCCAACTTGCCGGAAGAGAACGGTATCAAATTCGCTGGCGAATTCTTGCAGCCTGCTACTATTTATGTGCCTGTGCCAGAGGTGATTGCATTGTTTACTGATAACGACAAGAGAAAGTCGATCTCGATAACGGTGGACGGAAGCGAAACTGTATTGAACAAGTATATCAACAAGTCATCCTCAGACCCTATCATCATCTCCCGTCTTGCAGAGATGTATCTTATCAGTGCAGAGGGCAAGGGTCTTGCCGGAGGCGGTCTCGCCAGACTCAATGAGCTCAGGCGTGCGCGCGGTCTTCAGGATCTTTCACCTGCACCGAAGAACGAGGAGGAATTCATTGATGCGATACTCGCAGAAAGACGTCTGGAGTTCCTCGGAGAGGGATTCAGATGGTATGACCTCGTCCGTACCGGCAGATATATGAAGAAAACAGGTCTTCCTGAGAAATATACGGTTTTCCCTATTCCTCAGAAACAGCTGGATTTGAATACTGTCAATCTGCATCAGAATGAACTTTGGAAATAACGATATGAAGATATTAAATAGAATATGGCTGGCTGCCAGCATGTTGGTACTCTGCGCAGCTTGCGACAAGGCTCAGGACACGGACTTCCTGTGTGAGCCGACTACGGAAATCGGAAAGACTTTCGTGGACAAATGCCAGGAGGTGGCGAGAGTGTTCAAGGACACATCTTTCGTGGTGGCTGTGGGAGTTGAGGAGACCGATCTGCACCTCCAGACAATGGAAGGATATGTGCAGCAGATATGTATCCTCCGCATTGACACCAAGACTCCCGGTGTGAAGGTAAAGGTTGCGATGCCTTACAACAGCAATTCCATCTCGGACGGCTGGAGAAAACAGACATTGACAGATATGGCGGCCGCTATGGACAAGAGCCGCGCGAGAGTCGTAGGTATGATCAACGGAGATTTCTGGAATATCAACACTCCGATCAATCCGAGAGGTCCCGTGCATCGTGGAGGAACGATTGTCTCGTCAGCATGGGACTATAACCCGAATGTCGAGCAACAGGCTCTCAGCTTCGTCGGAGTCGGTTTCGACAACAAGATGGTGATTGCCGAGCGTGCAAAATACGAGGAGATGAAAACCAGTCTGAAGGAATGTACAGGCGCAGGTCTGATCCTTCTGTCAAACGGTTATTTCTCTGGAACTGAATGGGTTGAAAGAGACCCGCGTACCGCTATCGGATATACGGATGACGGCATCGTGTATTTCCTGACGGCTGACGGACGAAGGACATTCGGTGCCGCAGGCCTTACCTATAAGGAAATGGCATACATGTTCCAGTCTCTCGGATGTTCTGGTGCGGCAAATCTGGACGGCGGCGGTTCGGCGCAATTCCTTGTGCGTCACCCTATCGCACAGGTGTTCCAGATTCGCAACCATCCTGCTGACGGTGCTGAAAGACCGGTAGTATCAGGCTGGGCCGTAACAGTAGATGAACCATAATAATTGATGACAATGAAAAGAATAATATTGATACTTCAGATGGCTCTGCTGCTTATTGGCGCAGCGTCTTGTTCGGACTCCGCATCGGGGAACGGGCTGGCTGCGGAGCCGGAGCTGATATCCATAATCCCTGTATCCGGAGCGTCCGGATGTACAGCCATAATTTCCGGAGTGAATTTCGCTGCGGAACAGTCTGCAAACAAGGTCTTTATGGACGGAAAAGAGGCACAGGTCGTGTCTTCTTCCAAGAACAGAATCCAGATAGTGACCCCGGAACATGCTGACGGAAAGGTAGATGTGAAAGTTTCCGTGAACGGTACAGAGGTTTCTGGCCTGTACTTCACTTATGTGACACTCGCTGAGCCGGAGGTGAAGATTACCGCGTTGAGGCCGTCTTTCGGTTTCGTAGGGGACAATGTCACCATCCTCGGAGAAAACTTTTCTGATGAGTTGGCCGACATGTCAGTTACCTTCGACGGCGTAAAGGCGAATATTCTCACGACATCATCTTCAGCATTGTCAGTAACAGCACCTGAACACGCACGCGGACGCGTTACCGTGGAAGTGAAGAACGGTACCAAGACGGCTGTTGCGGAGTTCACCTACGTGGAACTGATGGTAGAGAAGTCCACTCCTTCAGAGGGCGGCGCCGGAACTATCGTGACCATCTACGGTGAAGGCTTCAGCGAGGAACTTGCGAACAATGTGGTTATGGTCGGCGACCAGGTCCTGACTGTTACGGAAGCTACCGCCACGACATTGAAAGTGGAGATGCCTGCACTCGGAACCGGTACTTATACATTTACCGTGAAGGTGGGCGAGAGAGCCTGCACAGGCGGCTCATTTACCGTGGCTCCTCTGTGGTATGTGGAGACTGTCGCTGGAAGTTCTGTACGCGGAACAAAGGACGGAATCGGTAAGGCTGCCAATCTGGAAACTGTCCAGCATCTCGCGATGGGACCTGACGGCAAAGTCTGGTTCACTTCGCGTGGAGGAGCAGGAAGGGATGCCATCAGGACATTGGATCCTAAGACTTGGGAGGTCAAGACTGTTATCGGCATTGACAATGCACTCATCAAGAATACTCATCCATGGGGCTCTACATTCGATTCCAAAGGAAACTATTATGCGACAGGCAAAGCAGCTGGCAAAGTATTCAAGATTGCCGCTGGAACCAATGAAATCAGCGTATTGCCGCTTCCGGCACATAAACTGACTACAAACTCGATGTGCGTGCTTACGGATGCTCAGGACAATCTTTATTTGCTGAACCGTGATGCCGGAACTGAGGCTAAACCAAGTTATATCTCGGTATATGACAAGAACCTTGTGCTGAAGCATGATTGGCCTGTCAAGTTGTTTGCTGAACACATGGAGTGGAACAAGGACAAGACTAAACTTTACATTGGCACGACTGGTGCTCCATTCGGAATCTTCGAATTCGATCCTGCTACGGGAGAGATGAAGAAAATCGCCGGTACCAAGGATAAGCCTGTCAATGCAGCGGCTACGACCGACGGCGAACCGGGCAATCCTCTTACTGCGACTATCGGCCAGATAGAAGGTATGGCTGTCGATGCTGAAGGTAACCTGTGGTTCTCCGATGTGACTACTGCTACAGTCCGCGTATTGGTTCCTGGGGAAGGCGGAGACTATACCAAGGGAACCGTCAAGACTCGTGCGGGTATGAATTTCGTGCCGAAATATCCTGGAGTTGACGGACTTGGGACCAACGCCGGATTCAAATACCCTTGCGGATTGCTTCCGATGCCGGACGGTTCAATGCTGCTTGCGGATGGAACCGGATTTACCATAAGAAGGATATACTCAAAATAAGCGTATATGAAAAAATCGATAATTTTAGCGGCAATGGCACTTGTAACACTTGCAAGTGCCTGCCAAGATGATAAATACGTCGCCAATGTGACGGAACTCAGCCTTGTGCGCATGGACCCTGAAAGCGGATATTCCGGCGCCATCGTGAAAGTTCTCGGACGTAATTTCAGTGAAAAGGCGAAGGACAATGTGGTCCTTATCGGCGGTAAAGAAGCCAAAGTGCTGGATGCCAACAAATGGGACCTTACAATCGTGGTTCCTGAAAATGAACCGGCTGAGTATGAGGTGGAGGTGACTACACCTGCAGGCAAGGCAGGCGGAATCAAATTCCTCTACAAGGAAAAGCCTGAGCATGTGTACCTTGCTTCCATTTATGCTGGAAAGGTAGGAACAAATGCTTCTGAAGACGGAGTGGCCACCTCTGCGACATTCTCATCCCCAGAAGGTATCATCCCTGCCGGTGACGGCAGTTACTACATTCTGCAGAGAGGTTCGTTCGCTATCAGAAAAATGGATTCTTTCGGTAGGGTAACTACTGTGAAGACATCTGGCGCGGAACTTCACCATCCTTGGCAAGGTGCAGTCGCTCCGTCGGGAGAACTGTACTTCTGCAACAAGAGCAGCAACCAGCTCGTGAAGATGGATGCTGCCGGAGTTGTAAAAGTGGTTTCAGGATTTGCCTTGCAGAACCCTATGGGTGTAAAAATCGATTCTGACGGCTTCGGATACCTCTCCAACAGAAACACTGACGGCGGCCAGGTAATCAAGTTCAAGGACGATGCCGTGGTGAAGATTTATAGTATTCCTATGCCTACATGTTCTGCCGTGGATGCTGCTGGAAGAGTTATCGTCGGCACTGAAGACTCCGGCTATCTTTACATGATAGACAAAGACGGCGAAATCAAGCAGATTGCAGGAGAAGGAAATGCCAAGGGCTCCAAGGGAGACGGCGTTCCGGGCGACCTGCTCGGCAAGAGTACAATCGGCAAGGTGAACGGAATCTGGTGCGCAAAAGACGGTGCATTGTATTTCTGCGATGTGACTGCCCAGGCTGTAAGAAAACTCATTCCGGGAGCAGGCGGTGATTATTCCAAAGGCAAACTTGAAACTATTGCGAGCGGTTTTTGGCCTTCTGATGTCGTAGTTTCAGAGGATTGTGCGAAAATTTTCGTAACTTCGGCGACCACGAATACCATCAGACTCATAGAAATCATCTGAAATGACGGAAAAAAATCTTGTCAGCAAACTGAGACGAGGGGATAAAGCGAGTTTCGATGAGCTTTTCAACAGGTACTTTGAGCAGTGCTTCACTTATGCGGTATCACTGCTCAAGGACCCTGACGCAGCTGAAGATGTGGTTCAGAACGTGTTTCTGAAACTCTGGTCCGGCCGCGAACGTCTCGATTCTTCCAGACAGTTCAGGAGTTATCTTCTGACGGCTGTCAGGAATGAGTCCATAAGCTGGCTTCGTGCCAAGTTTGTTGCTGACAGGGAACGCCGTCCGGTTCAGGAGCCTGTGGATGAAACCCAGAATATCCTGAACTCCATATCTGCGCTCTAACTTGATGCCTCTATTTCGGCCGCCGTAAGCCGACTTCCGGAAAAGCGGCGTCAAGTATTCGAGAAACGCAGGCTTGAGGGGAAGACGGTGGACCAGATTGCCGAGGAAATGAATCTTTCTCCCAAAACGGTGGAAAGGCATCTTACATTGGCTCTGAAGGATTTGCGACATGTGATTTCATAAACACAAAAACAATAGACAATGTTTTCTTTACTGCTTATCGCACTGCTGCAGCTGCAGCCGATACAGATGCTCCGGGAAGATCCTGACAGGGCCGGAGTGAACACTCATCCTTACGAATTCGGAGAAGTGCAGACGACACCGGCTCCGAAGGGATATGAACCTGTGTACATCAGTCATTACGGACGCCATGGCTCCAGGACGAACTGGGGCATTGCCAATTACACTTATGTAATCGACATCCTGGAAAAGGCGGACAGCGCCGGCATTCTTACGTCGGAAGGCGAAGGCCTTCTGCAGGAGGCGAAGAAGGTGGCCGAAGTTCATCACGGAGCAAACGGGCATCTGACCCGCCTTGGCGAGAAAGAGCACCGGATGATAGCGGAAAGGATGTACAGGAACTATCCGGAAGTGTTCCGCAAGGGCAGCGGACTGATAAGAGTAGAAAGCAGTACCGTGCACCGTTGCCTTGTCAGCATGGCCAACTTCGTCGGAGAACTCATCCGTCTGCAGCCTGGACTTCAGTTCGAGATAGACAGTGATGATGTCATAATGTCGTATATCAGCAACGGAGCCTCCAAAGAACAGAATGAGGCTTCGAAAGTGATGCTTGAACCACTGAAGCATGTGCAGACTGATACCGTGAAGGTCATGGCGTCATTGTTCACCGACCCGCAGGCTGCAAGGCAGTTCGTGCACAATGCGGACAAGTTCCAGACGAAAATCTGGGAGGTCGCCAGAATCGCGCGCTCGTCAGGAGTCGAGACCGATGTTTACAGGCATCTGCCGGAAGACGTCATCTACAAATGGTGGGACTACAGCAACCGCGAACTTTATATCAGGCACGGGAACTCCGTGGAATTCGGAAAGGAAAGGATGAAGAACACGGAACCTCTTGTCAATGACATTGTCGCGAAAGCTGACGAGGCCCTGGCATCCGGACATTATGCGGCTGATCTTAAGTTCGGACATGACTATCCGCTCATGGCATTGGCCGGATACCTGCACCTGAGCGGAGTGGGCGAGAGACTGTCTTTCGATGAGATACCGCAGAAATGGAATGATCCGATGAACATCCCTCTTGCGTCAAATCTCCAGATGATATTCTACCGGAGCCGCAAGTCTCCGGACGTGCTGGTCAAGTTCGTGTATAATGAGAAAGAACGCACCATTGCGGAACTGGAGCCTGTCTCCGGAGTTTACTACAGATGGGAAGATGTCAAGAAGTTCATTGACGGAAGAAAATAAGTTTATAAGAAAAATATCATGATGAAAAGCAGAATGTTGGCGACAGCAGTCGCTTCTGTGACAATGCTTGCTATGGCATTTGTCGCAAACGCCGGACAGCCGGAGAAAGATGGATTGGTATATCACGATGCCACGGAGTTTCTGATTGGAGGGAAAGCCACTCAGGAGACATTGACCCCTTATGACAGGCTTCCTGCCTCTTATGAAAAGACCACAAGGCCTGAACTTTGGAGACACGGACATCATTCTGCGGGTATCTATGTGCGTTTCCGCACTGATTCCCCGATTATCAAGGCCAGATGGACCTCGCTTTACGGAGCGTACATGAACCACATGGCCCCGTCCGGAATCAGAGGCCTTGACCTTTATGTCCTCGACGAAGGCAAATGGTATTTTACAGGTGTGGGCAGACCGAGCAGGGACAACAAGACTTCGGAGTATGTGCTCGTGAAGAACATGGAACGCAAGGAACGTGAGTACATGATCTATCTGTCTCTGTATGACGGAGTCACATCACTTGAAATCGGTGTGGACAAGGCCAGCGTCATCGGCAAGCCTCAGGTGGACAGCCCGAGAAGAGGATGCCCGATAGTGATGTACGGCACAAGTATCCTCCAGGGAGGCTGTGTGTCACGCCCGGGAATGGTTCATACTTCATTGATAGAGAGAGCCCTCGATATGGAAGTCATCAATCTCGGCTTCAGCGGCAATGCCCTCCTCGACTTGGATATCGCCCAGCTGATGGCATCGGTGGAGACCCCTGCCGTCTATGTGCTGGACAATGCCCCGAACTGCAGGGCTGACCGTATCAATGCCCACAGTGTGGAATTCTTCCGTGTCCTCCGTGATGCGCATCCTGACGTTCCGGTGGTTATCGTGGAGCATCCGCTTTATCCGACAATGCGTCTGGACATTGGCGAGCGCGAGGATATCATCGCAAGGAACAATGCCCAGAAAGCGTTCTATGAAACGCTCCGCAAGGCGGGCGAGAAGCGTGTATATTATGTTTCCGCTGAGAAACTCCTGGATGAAATGAAAGAGGGAACCGTGGATGGTGACCATTTCACAGACCTCGGAGTGACCTATTATGTGAAGGCAGTCCTGCCGACAATCAAGAAAGCGCTCAAGGCTTCTCCCAACAAGGTCGGAAAGTAATCTTCTAAAATGATTTTATAGAAATATTGCACTCCGGCTTTTTGGTTATGCCGCGAATTAAGAGTATATTTGTGCCGCTTTACAGCAGATACAGATATACTCTTATATTATTATATGAACCGAACGCGAAAATCTTTGATTGTATGAAAGTCGGAATCATAATGGGCTCCACCAGTGACTACGAAGTTATGTCCGGAGCCGAAGAAATGCTCAAAGCGCTCGATATCCCATTTGAAAAGAGGGTTGTAAGCGCACATAGGACACCGGATCTTATGTACGAGTATGCGAAGACTGCTAAAGCAAGGGGCATCAGTGTCATCATCGCCGGAGCCGGCGGGGCAGCTCACCTGCCTGGAATGGTGGCAGCCATGACTACACTTCCTGTTATCGGTGTCCCGGTCAAATCACGAGCCCTGAACGGCTTGGACTCACTTCTTTCGATTGTTCAGATGCCTGGTGGCGTGCCTGTTGCGACAGTGGCCATCAACGGTGCCAAGAACGCAGCCCTGATAGCTGCCTCGATACTTGCACTGCAGGATGAGGGCATATCTGCAAGACTTGAAAAATTCCGACAGGAACAGACGGACTCCGTTCTTAAAGCTGAAATCTAAACCATAATCAGATGACAAGAAAAATAGGCATAATCGGAGGCGGGCAACTCGGTCTTATGATCGCAGAGGAAGCCCACCGCCAAGGTGCCGCTGTCTATGCACTGGACCCGTCTCCGGATGCTCCTGCATTTGCAGAATGCGACGGCCATATAGTCGCAGCCTACGATGACCTTGACGCATTGGAAAAACTCGGTGACATGACCGACGTGCTCACCTACGAGTTCGAGAATGTTCCGGGTGACATCCTTCGCCACCTGGAGGGAAAATACAATATCCCTCAGGGCATTGCGCCGCTTTTCGATTCCCAGGACAGACTGCGCGAGAAGAACAATGCGAAACGTCACGGACTTCCCGTACCTGAATATATTCCACTTCCGGCCTGCTCTTCCGACGAGGACTGCGCCGAGGTTCCATGTCAGCTGACCGACGAGCAGCGCATAGAGGAACTCACTGCAGCCGTGAAGAAAATCGGTATGCCTTGTGTGCTCAAAACCAGAAGACTTGGCTATGATGGTCATGGTCAGGCAGTTATAAAATCAGAAAATGATATTGCAGCAGCTGCTGACATGCTCCGCGTTCCTTGCATCCTCGAAGCTTTCATCCGGTTCGACTACGAGTGCAGCGTGATTCTGGTAAGAGACGGAAAAGACACCGTCCATTTCCCGATGGGCCGCAATATCCACAAAGGCGGAATCCTCGACCTGTGCATAGTGCCGGCCGGGACATTGTATGAAACTGCCGGCGGAAAGAAGCCTGCGGAAAACCAGCTCTGCAGCCGCATTGTCAATGCCTGTGAACATTTTATGGAGGGATGCGACTATCGCGGAATTCTCGCCATCGAGCTGTTCGTCAAGGGCAATGACTTTATTTTCAATGAAATGGCTCCGCGTCCTCACAACAGCGGACACTATACCATAGAGGGATGCACTTCATCCCAGTACACCGAACTCTGTCATTTCCTGCTCGGAAAAGCATTGCAGAAGCCAGAACTGGTGGCTCCGACAGTGATGAAAAACATTCTGGGACAGGACCTTGAAGCGGCGTGGAAAATCATTGACACGGCTTATGCGGAGCATTGGCAGAATCCTGCGTCAGTTACTATGAGCAATTCTGCAAAAGGCGGGAAAGCGTATTGCGGCGAGGCCGGTAGGGGAGTGTTCGTGCATATATACGGCAAGACGGAATCGCGCCCGAAACGCAAGATGGCCCATATCACATTCGTGCCGATGACATTGGCGGAATATGAAAAAGACTGGGCGGACAAATTCGTAAAATAAAAAAACAAATATACAGATGGCAAACTACCGGATTTTTGTAGAAAAGTATCCTGAATTCCAGGTGGAGGCAGGCAGCCTCAAGGCAGAGCTGAATGAGAACCTTCAGCTTGACCTTCAGTCACTTAGACTTCTCAATGTCTATGACCTCTTCGGATTTACTCCTGAGCTCCTCGAAAAGAGCCGTTACAGCGTGTTCGGAGAAATCGTAACCGACAATGTCTCAGATGAATGTGACCTGACAGGAACCAAATACATCGCAGTGGAATATCTCCCTGGACAGTTCGACCAGAGAGCGGCTTCTGCAGTGGACTGCGTGCACCTCATTGACCCGAAAGCCGACGTCCATATCAAGAGTTCCAAGCTCATTGTCTTGAGCGCTGATGTCGATGAGCAGACCATCGCCAAAATCAAGCATTACTATATCAATGCTGTGGAGTCCCGTGAGAAAGACCTTAGCAAACTCACTGATACTGAGCATGCTGCGGTAAAGCCGGTGCCGGTGCTCGAGGGTTTTGTCAATATGAAGGAAGAGGACCTGGAGCCGTTCTGCCGCAAGATGGGGCTGGCAATGAATGCCGATGACCTTCGTGAGGTGGTGAAATACTTCACGGAAGAAGGCCGCGACCCTAACGAGACTGAACTCCGCATATTGGACACATACTGGAGCGACCATTGCCGTCACACCACTTTCACCACCGAACTTGAAGAAATCGGGGTGGAGGTGTCCTTCATGAAAGAGGAAATAGACGGTACATTGAACCTATACCTGAAAATGAGAAAGGAACTCGGTCGCGATAACAAGGGCCTGAACCTGATGGATATGGCTACAATCGGAGGTAGGTATCTGCGCAAGGCCGGTCTTCTGGACGACATGGAAGTCAGCGAGGAAAACAATGCCTGCAGCATATACGTGGACGTGGATGTGGACGGGAAACTCGAGAAATGGCTTCTCATGTTCAAGAACGAAACCCATAACCATCCTACTGAAATCGAGCCGTTCGGAGGTGCAGCCACCTGTCTTGGAGGCGCTATCCGTGACCCTCTTTCAGGTCGTTCCTATGTATATCAGGCAATGCGCGTGACAGGTGCTGGCGATATCTACAAGCCTGTGTCAGAGACGCTTCAGGGCAAGCTCCCGCAGTGCGTGATTACCAAGAAGGCGGCCCACGGATATTCCAGCTACGGAAACCAGATCGGTCTCGCCACCACTCACGTAAGGGAAATCTACGATGAAGGTTATCTGGCCAAGAGACTTGAAGTCGGTGCAGTAGTCGGTGCGGTGAAAGCGGACAAGGTGCGTCGTGAGTCACCGGTGCCGGGCGACGTGGTGCTTCTTCTCGGAGGAAGAACCGGCCGTGACGGAATCGGAGGCGCTACTGGTTCATCCAAGGAGCATACTGAAGAATCGCTCGAGACCTGCGGAAGTGAGGTACAGAAGGGCAATGCCCCGGAGGAGAGAAAACTCCAGAGGCTGTTCCGCCGTCCGGAAGTTACCAAACTCATCAAGAAGTCCAATGACTTCGGAGCTGGCGGTGTGAGCGTGGCCATCGGAGAACTTACCGACGGTCTGGATATCTATCTGGACAGAGTACCTGTGAAATATAACGGATTGAATGCCACTGAGTTGGCTATCAGCGAGTCACAGGAAAGAATGTCAGTGGTGGTGGAAGCCAAGGACGAGAAACAGTTCATGGAATACTGCCACAGCGAGAACATTGAAGTAACTCATGTCGCCGACGTCACCGATACACAGCGTATGAGAATGTTCTATGGTGACAAGGTAGTGGCTGACCTCCAGAGAAAATTCATTGACAGTGCCGGCGCGAAGCATTATGCGAAAGCCGAGATCGCGGCTGTCGAGGAGAAGAATCCGTTCAGAAGAAAAGTTGAGGGCGAGTCATTGAAAGAGAAAATGGTGAACAACTTCAGCGACCCTAACGTGGTGAGCCAGAAGGGACTTATAGAGATGTTCGACTCCACGATCGGCCGCTCTACAGTGCTCATGCCTTATGGTGGAGAACTGCAACTTACTGAAACTCAGGTGTCTGTGCAGAAACTCCCTACCGACGGATATACTAATACAGCCAGCATGATGGCCTTCGGATTCAATCCGGTCATCTCTAAATGGAGCCCATATCACGGCGCGGCATACTCGATGGTAGAGGCCTGCGCGAAAGTGGTGGCAGCCGGCGCGCATTATGAGAAAATGAGGTTCTCCTGTCAGGAGTACTTCGAGAGAATGACACATTGCCCTCAAGTCTGGGGCAAGCCTATGAGCGCCCTGCTCGGCTCCCTGAAGATGCAGATCGAGCTCGGACTCCCGTCTATCGGCGGCAAGGATTCGATGAGCGGAACCTTCGAGCATATCAATGTCCCTCCTACATTGATCTCCTTCGGAGTGACTACTGTCAATGCAGAGAAAGTCATTTCGCCTGAGCTCAAGTGGGAAGGCAACAGGCTCTATCTCGTAAAGCATACTCCGCTGAAGAACTATATGCCTGATGTAGAGCAGCTTAAAAAGAACTGGAAGTTCGTCGAGGAGCAGATTGAGAGCGGCAATGCGGTTTCCGGCTGGGCTGTCGGGTTCGGCGGCGTGGCTGAAGGCCTCTGCAAGATGTCATTCGGAAACGCCTTCGGTGTGGATGTGAATCTCCCTGAAAATGAACTGTTTGACTATAGTTACGGCTCCATCATTCTCGAGACAGAGTCAGACATTGACTTCGAAAACGCTCAGTTTATCGGAATCGTGACCTCAGGAATCGACGGCGCTCTCCGTGTCAATGGAAAGAACATCTCCATCGACGCTCTCCAGAACAGTGCCTTCGAGAAATTTGAAAAGGTGTATCCGGCTACAAGCAAGCCTGACATGAAGCGCCTTCTGCCTAAAGGTATGGAGGGTGTCAAGCCGTTCAAGGCCAAGAAGATAGACCTCAAGTACAAGGGCGAGAAGATAGCGGAACCGGTGGCATATCTCCCTGTGTTTCCTGGAACGAACTGCGATTACGATACTGCAAAAGCCTTCCGCAAGGCCGGTGCAAAAGTGAAGATGAGCGTGTTCCGCAACCTTACGGAGCAGGACGTCTTCGACTCCATAGACGAGATGAAACGCAATATCGACGAGTGCCAGATTCTTGCGTTCTGCGGCGGTTTCTCTGCGGGTGACGAGCCGGACGGAAGTGGAAAATTCATTGCCAATGTTCTGAACAACAAGAAGATAGCGGCAGCCATCGAGGCTCTGATTGCACGCGGCGGACTCATTTTGGGTATCTGCAACGGCTTCCAGGCACTTGTGAAATCCGGACTTCTCCCTTACGGACATCTCGGATGCGTCACCAAGGATTCCCCGACATTGTTCCGAAACGATATCAACAGGCATATCTCGCAGATGGCATTTACGCGTGTTGCCAGCGTGAATTCGCCTTGGCTCAGCGGCATGAACATCGGTGACGTGTACGCGATCCCGGTTAGCCACGGAGAGGGCAAATTCGTTGTGAATGAACAGCTTGCAAAGAAACTGTTCGAGAACGGGCAGGTGGCGTTCCAGTATGCTGAGCCTATCGACGAGGCTGTGTCAATGGCTTCTCCGTCCAATCCGAACGGTTCGTACTATGCGATCGAGGGCATCATCAGCAAGAACGGTCAGATTCTCGGAAAGATGGGCCACTCTGAGCGTTACGAAACCAATCTGTTCAAGAACATTGCCGCGAACCTGGAGCAGCCTCTTTTCGACAATGCGGTAAGATATTTCAGAGGCGAATAAGACGACTTGCAATATGACAAAAGAAGAAAAAATCTACGACGGAGTGTCAATAAAGATTTATGCCACGGATGACCCTGAAAAGGTAATCGTGAACTTTACTGACGACATCACGGCGTATTACAAGATAAAAAAGGCTATAATAAAGGATAAGGGCCTGTACTGCAACGGAATATCGTCAATGATTTCCAAGGTTCTGGCAGAAGCCGGTGTGCCTGTGCATTTCATTGAGAAGATTTCCGACACGGAGCAGCTGTGCAGAAAAACGAGCGTGATTCCGATGGAAGTCATTGTCAGGAATGTGATAGCGGGGTCCATGGCGCAGCGCCTCGGGCTGAAGGAAGGCATTGTCCCGTCTGAGCCGGTTTACGATATCTGCTACAAGTCTGAGGAACTCGGAGACCCGATTATCAATGATTATCACGCAGTTGTACTCGGTCTGGTGACCAAGGAGGAACTCGCTGAGATCTATGAAATTTCGAAGAAGGTCAATGATGTCCTCCGTCCCGTTTTCGACAAGGCCGGCATAATACTGGTGGATTTCAAAATCGAATTCGGCAGGCTTCCTGACGGCTCGTTGGTGGTGTCTGACGAAATTACTCCGGACAGTGCGAGGTTCTGGGACAAGGCTACCGGCGAGAAACTGGACAAGGACCGTTTCCGTCAGGACAGCGGCAAGGTGGGAGCAGCGTACCGAACTGTATATGAGAGACTTGGAACGATATTGAACAAGTAATCTTCAAAAAGAACTATGACAATCAAGGAAAAGATAATGAGCGGTTCCGGAATCGGGGAGCCTTTCCGTGGACTTCACGAGGAATGTGGCGTGTTCGGCGTCTGGGGCGTACCGAGGGCGGCCGAAATCACATACTACGGACTGCATTCGCTTCAGCACCGCGGTCAGGAAGGTTGCGGAATAGTTTCTGTCAATGCAGAGGGTCAGCTTCGCCGTGTGAAGGGTCTGGGACTCGTTACTGAGGTGTTCAACAACGACAATCTCTCCACATTGCAAGGAAACATGGCGATAGGTCATGTCCGTTATTCCACTACAGGTGGAGGCGGAATCGAAAACGTCCAGCCTTTCCTGTTCAGACACAACTCCGGAGACTTCGCATTGGCCCATAACGGCAATATCGTGAACTCCCTCCAGCTGCGTAAGTACCTCGAGGACAGGGGCAGTCTGTTCCAGTCCACGTCTGACAGCGAGATATTGGCGCATCTTATCAAGAAAGATCCGCTGGAGCGCAAGAGCCCGAGAATTTTCCCGATTATGGAGGCCCTGAATATGATTGAGGGCGCTTTCGCTTTCCTGATCATGACACAGAACAGGATTTACGCCTGCAGGGACAAATATGGCTTGAGGCCTCTCTCCATCGGCCGTATCGGGGATGGTTATGTGATCAGCAGTGAGACCTGCGCGTTCAGTACTATAGGTGCGGAATATGTACGCGATGTCGAGCCGGGTGAAATCGTGACCATCGACCATCACGGTCTGCGTTCGAGAAAATACTCTGAATATCAGCGTCATGCGATGTGCGCGATGGAATACATCTATTTCTCTCGTCCGGACAGCGATATCGAGAATATGAATGTCCATGCTTTCCGCAAGGAGTCCGGAAAGCTTCTGTTCAAGGAGTCGCCTGCTGATGCCGATATTGTGGTAGGTGTTCCGGATTCAAGTCTCAGTGCTGCAATGGGTTACGCTGAGGCAAGCGGTCTGCCGTATGAGATGGGGCTCATAAAGAACAAATATATAGGAAGGACATTTATCCAGCCGTCCCAGGAGATGAGGGACAAGGGCGTGAAGATGAAGCTTTCGCCGGTGAGAAGTATTGTGAACGGCAAGAGGGTGGTGCTGATAGATGACTCCATCGTGAGAGGAACCACCTCCAGGAGGATTGTCAGGATGTTGCGTGAGGCAGGAGCGTCTCAGGTCCATGTACGTATAGCAAGTCCGATGATCAAGTTTCCTTGTTTCTATGGTGTGGATATTTCCACCTATGATGAGCTTCTGTGTGCAAGGCGTACGCTCGATGAGGCCAGACAGGCGATAGAGGCTGATACATTGGCCTTTATCTCGGAGGATGCGATGTACAAGGCCGGCAAGCGCGGTGACTTGTGCCTGGCTTGTTTCAACGGCAATTATCCGACGTCGCTCTACACAAGCCTCGAGGACGCCAACAAAGAAGGCAAGTTCTAGAGGGCGAAGCCAATGTCGGCAAGAGCCGACGCTCGGGAAGACGGCAGGGATGGGCAAGCGCATAAGGCGTCTGGAAGAGCGCATCCCCCATAATGGGGGACAGAGGGGGAGAAATAAAAAATGCGCGAAGGCCCAAGCACCGCCGGTGCTCTGGAGACAACCTTCGCGAGCGAAAACAGTAAAATTGAAAAACAAAAATAAATTTGTGCAAAGTCGGCAGGAGCCGACGCTCGGGAAGACGGCAGGGAGAGGCCTGTGCATAGGGCGTCTGTGAGAGCGCATCCCCCATAATGGGGGACAGAGGGGGAGAAATAAAAAACGCGCGGAGGCCCAAGCACCGCCGGTGCTCTTGGGGTTAACTCCCGCGAGCGAAAACAGTAAAAATTGAAAAACAAAAATAAATTAGTGCTATGGCAGTAGATTATGAGAAGGCAGGCGTAAGCCTCGAAGCCGGATACGACGTAGTAAGACGTATCAAGAAACACGTTTCTTCCACCTCCCGCACAGGCGTGATGGGTAATATCGGGTCGTTCGGCGGAATGTTCGACCTCTCGGCTCTGAACATCAAGGAGCCGATACTCGTAAGCGGAACCGACGGCGTCGGAACAAAACTTAAATTGGCATTTGCAATGGACAAGCACGACACTATCGGTATCGATGCAGTGGCAATGTGCGTGAACGACGTGCTCGCACAGGGAGCAGAACCTCTCTTCTTCCTCGACTACGTGGCAGTCGGAAAAAACATCCCTTCCAAGGTCGAGGCCATCGTCTCAGGCGTTGCTGAAGGCTGTCGTCAGGCCGGATGTGCCCTTATCGGCGGCGAAACAGCCGAGATGCCAGGCATGTACGAGGACGGAGAATACGATATCGCCGGCTATACCACCGGAGTCGTTGAAAAATCCAGACTCATTGACGGAACTAAAGTCAAGGTGGGTGACGTGCTCGTGGGAATCGCTTCCTCAGGCGTTCACTCAAACGGCTTCAGCCTCGTCCGCAAGATATTCTCAGACGCGGCTCTGGACCTTCACACAGTCTATCCTGAACTCGGCGACAAACCACTCGGTGAAGTGGCATTGACCCCGACCAGAATTTATGTGAAACAGGTCCTCGACGTCATCCGTAACTGCGACGTGCACGGAGTGGCGCACATCACCGGCGGCGGCTTCGACGAGAACATCCCGCGCATCCTCAAGGAAGGCCAGGGCATTCACGTGGATGAAGGCACTTGGGAGATCCTTCCGATTTTCCGCTTCCTCGAGAAACATGGCAAGATCGCTCACCGCGAAATGTTCAACATCTACAATATGGGTGTCGGAATGGTGCTCGCTATGGACGAGTCCGAGGCTCAGAAGGCTATCGACATCCTCGCTTCACACGGTGACAAGGCTACAGTCATCGGCCGCGTGACCGATACTCCGGGCGTGGATATCGCTCTGTTGTAGCATTTTATAAACCTGCTGCTTCATAGGTGGCTGATCTGGTTCAGAAGCCCGTTGCGGCGTGAAATATTATTGATATAACATATTATTGAAATGAAAGCATTAATCAGCGTAAGTGATAAGACCGGCGTAGTAGAATTCGCCAAGGGTCTGGTCGCTCTCGGATGGGAAATCCTCTCCACGAGCGGCACAATGAAACTCCTGAAAGAGTCAGGCGTTCCGGTTACAAGTGTAAGCGACGTTACAGGTTTTCCTGAAATCTGCGACGGCCGCGTGAAAACTCTCCACCCGAAAATCCACGGAGCCCTTCTTGCCCGCCGCGACATTCCTGAGCACATGAAAGAGCTGAAGGACAATGACATTGACACTATCGACCTCGTGTGCGTGAACCTCTATCCGTTCCGCGAAACCATCGCAAAGCCGGATGTGACAATGGAAGATGCAGTCGAGCATATCGATATCGGAGGTCCGTCAATGCTCCGCAGCGCTGCCAAGAACTGGGAATCTGTAACCGTAGTATGCAACCCTGCTGACTATGAGACGATTCTCTCTGAAATCAAGGCCGACGGCAACACCACCCGTGAGACCCGTCTGAAACTTTCCGCCAAGGCATATACGCACACCGCAGAATACGACATGGCGATTTCCACATATATGCGTGCACAGGCAGGCCTTCCTGAGAAACTTTTCCTCGAGTACGACCTGAAGCAGGAACTCCGTTACGGCGAAAACCCTCACCAGGAGGCCAAGTTCTTCGCAAGCACAGTGAAAGAGCCATTCTCTCTTGCAACTGCCGAGCAGCTCAATGGTAAAGAATTGTCTTACAACAATATACAGGATGCCAATGCTACATTGAATATCGCCCGCGAATTCGACGAGCCGTTCTGTGTAGGCGTAAAGCACATGAACCCTTGCGGAAGCGCTACCGGCAAGACTATCGCCGAGGCATGGAAAAAGGCATACGAGGCTGACAAGACCAGTATCTTCGGCGGTATCGTGGCAGCCAACAGGGAGATTGACCTGAAAACAGCACAGATGTTGAAGCCTATTTTCCTCGAAATCGTGATGGCTCCTTCGTTCGCGCCTGACGCCCTCGAGTTGCTCTGCACCAAGAAGAACCTCCGCGTGCTGAAAGTCGATATGAGCAAGGACAATACCGTCCGCAAGCAGTACGTGAGCATGAACGGCGGAATGCTGGTTCAGGACAGGGATATAAATACCAAGCCTGTTTCAGCTGAGCAGTGCGTTACCGAGGCCAAGCCTACTGCCGAGCAGCTCGCTGACCTCGAGTTCGCATGGAAGATCGTCAAGCATGTGAAATCCAATGCGATAGTAGTGGCCAAGAACGGTATGACCTATGGTGTCGGAGCCGGCCAGATGAACCGTATCGGTTCTGCCGAAATCGCACTCAAACAGGCTCAGGCTACATTGAAAGAAGAAGGAAAGGACATTATGACAGAAGGTCTGGTGCTCGCTTCCGACGGTTTCTTCCCGTTCAATGACTGTGTGGCTCTTGCTGCTGAGTATGGCATCAAGGCTATCGTGCAGCCTGGCGGAAGTATCCGTGACGAGGACTCCGTAAAACTTGCAGATGAGAAGGGTATTACCATGCTCTTCACCGGTGAGCGTCATTTCAAACATTAGTAGATTATGGAAGGAAACAATATCCCCCGCAGAGCCAAGGTCCTGGTCGTCGGCGGTGGCGGAAGAGAGCATGCCATCGTGGATGCCCTGTCCCGTTCAGAGAGGGTGGAAAAGATATTCTGTGCTCCAGGCAATGCCGGCATAGCCCGTCAGGCAAAATGTGTCCCGCTTGAGGATACTCAGGTGGATGAACTTGCGGAATTTGCTGAGAATGAAGGCATTGACCTGACTGTAGTGGGACCTGAGGTCTCGCTTGCGGCAGGTATCGTAGATGAGTTCGAGGCTCGCGGACTGAAAATTTTCGGCCCGTCGAAAGCGGCTGCCCGCATTGAATCGAGCAAGGATTTTGCGAAGGAGCTGATGGCGAAATACAATGTTCCTACGGCTGCGTACCGCACTTTTTCTGACTACGATGAGGCTCTCGCCTATGTCAATGCCGGTAAACTTCCGGTTGTGCTGAAGTATGACGGCCTGGCTGCGGGCAAGGGAGTGGTCGTGGCCCAGACATTGGAAGAGGCGGACGAGGCATTGAAAGACATGCTTCTTGACGACAAGTTCGGCCATGGCAAGGTGGTGGTGGAGGAGTTCCTCACCGGCCCGGAGTTCTCGCTCCTGTGCTTCGTGGACGGCTCTGAGGTGGAGCCTATGGTGCTTGCTCAGGATCACAAACGTGCTTTTGACGGTGATGAGGGCCCGAATACCGGTGGCATGGGTGCTTATACTCCGCTTCCGTTCATTACTGAAAAAGACGAAGTGTATGCGCTGGAGCACATCATGAAGCCGATCGCTTCCGGTATGGTTTCGGAAGGCATTCCGTTCAAGGGTGTGCTTTACGGCGGACTTATGAAAACGCCTGACGGAATCAAGGTGATCGAGTTCAATTGCCGTTTCGGCGACCCTGAAACTGAGGTTGTGCTGCCTCGCCTGGAGTCCGATATCTTCGAGATTTTCTGGGATGTGGCCAATGGTATCCCGATGCCTGTGACCAAGTGGTCTTCAGATGCCGTGATAGGTTTCGTGCTCGCGTCCAAAGGCTATCCGGGCTCGTACAGGAAAGGCGTGGAAATCAAGGGACTGGATGCGGTGCTGAGTGACCCTTCCGTCAAAGTTTATCATATGGGTACCACGCTCAAGAAACTGGGAGAAGGCCACGAGTCATACGACAAGGCCGGCCATTCGTTGGTTACAAATGGCGGCCGTGTACTGATGGTTCTTGCTTCTGCCCCTGATCTCAAGTCAGCTCATGACAAGGCTCTTGAAGCTGTGTCCAAGGTGGATTGCGATAACCTCTTCCACCGCACTGACATCGGGCATTGGGCATTTGAATAGCCTTCGCTTATAAAATAGCTCCGGCAGCTGTAATTTTGATCTTGACTTCCGAGTCCCCTTTTTCAAGTTCTATCTTGAACCAGTCTCCTGATGGGGTCTCCACGTATTCGGCGTCATCGATTTTCCAAGATGGATAAGATGTGCTGAGCTGGGTCAGAACGGCTGCCGGAAGTTCGTTTTTACGTACATCCCACTCAGTGCGGAGCCATTTGTGGTCCTTGCTGAAATACACATCCTTGCCGCGTCTTTCGTGTACGATCTCGACTTCGATTTCGCCGTCATCGTATTCTGCATCCATGATTACGGCTCCAGGGTATTTCTGGCCGATGAATTTCTCGAGTTCGGACTGGATGTCTGTCGGGAGATAGTCCTCGTAGTCGTAGTCTGAATCGATGTCCACCACTGTCTTGATGAGGGCTCCTTCTGCAGAATAATACAGGTCCGCTTCCTTTTCGATATTGCCGGAACGTGTCTCGACCTCGATGACATAGAAGGTCTCCATGCCGTTTCTCTCGAGCTTGTCGATGTCATCCACTTTCCAGTCAGCATATTCACTTGCCTGGAAAGCTGTCTTTACGGCCTCCGGAAGTTCATTGTACGAAATCTCGCTTTCGGTCATGCACCACTGTCCTGAGCGGTTGAACCATACGGAGAAGTCATATTCTGCGTTGGCTGAACGTGTAGCGACTCTGTTGAATTTCGCCACGTCGTAACCGTTCTTGGAAGTCCATTTTACATTGACTGCATCAGGATAGCGTTCTGCCAATTCTGCTTTAGCTTTTTCGTTTATCTGGCTGTCTGCCGAAGCTTTATTGCAGCCTGCAAGTGTAATCAGGCAGATGCACGTTGCTGTAATAAATAAATTTTTCATTGTACTATAATTTATTGGTTTGTAATTTTTTATCTCTAGTTTTTCGGGCTATCGGTCGAGTCCTGCAAGATTGAAGTTCTTGTCGAATTTCAGTTCGAAGCCATTGTCCAGTTCCAGCTCAAGTTCTCCGTCGTCATACTCGGCCTTGGTGATGAACGAGTCGGGATACAGTTCATTGACCTTGTCGGCTGCTGCCTGCGGAATTATGCCGTCGGGGATGCTGTTGCGGTGACGGTTGATTTCCTTCCATTCTCCGTTGCGGCGGAATTCCAGTTTGGTCCCGTCCGTGAGCACGATTTCGTAGGACATTTTCAGCAAGTCTCTGTCTTCTTTGGCAAATGCTATTTTTTCATCTTGAAAGTGCTCGGCGATGAAGCTCAATACGTTTTCCGGAAGTGATTCCGGGCTTGTCGCCTTGTCGTGCACGAGGTTTGTCAGGAAATAGCCCAATGTTCCTGCTGCCGCGAGCGAAATGATTACTAAAATGATCTTCTTAAACATAACATTGTCCTTCTTTGTATTGCGAAATTATAGTACAATTCTGGAGTGAATCTGTAATCGGCACGGAAATTCTGAACTTTTTTCAGAATTTTACGCTGAAACGGTGCATTCCGTCCACATAAGAATAGGTGAGGAGCATTCCGCATCTGTCTGCAATGGTTTTGGCAAGTGCCAGCCCCAGTCCGGTAGAGCCCTCTTTTTTCGAGCCCTGGTAAAATCTCTCGAAAATCCGGCTGCTGTCCAGAGGCGAGTCCCCGCTGTTCTCGACCACGAGTTCGTTTTCTGTCAATGTCAATGCGACCTTGCCGCCCTCAGGGCTGTGCACAAATGCGTTTTTGATGATATTGGTCACTAAAATCGTGGCGAGCGTCTCGTTCATCTTTATCGTGACAGGGGAGTCCGGTATTTGTGCTGAGCAGGTTATCTGCTTGCTGCTGAAGATTTCCCCATACAGTTCTTTCTGGGACAGCACCATGGCTGAAAGGTCTATGTCAGTCACGTCAGGGAACTGTCCGTTGTCGATTTTCGTGAGCAGGAGAAGTGTCTTGTTGAGTCGCACGATATGTCCGAGTTCGCGTTTCATCTGCACGAGTTCGCCGACGCTTTCTTCGCCCAATGTGTCATTGTCCAGCATCCAGTCGATCCTTCCTCCAAGCACGGCAAGCGGTGTCTGAAGCTCGTGTGAAGCATTGCCTATGAACTGTTTCTGCTTTTCGAAGGCCCTGTCGGAGCGGTCGGTCGCATCTGTGGCGGCTTTCTCCAGCTGACGGAATTCCCGGATGTCCGAGTTTATTGACAAGCTGCCGTGTGACTTTCCGGGTGTGTAGGCATTGAGCCAGTCGAGAATCATGTATAGCGGCCGCATGCTTTTCTGGAACACGACGAGAGTGGTCACGATAACTGTCAGCAACAGAATGAGATACAATGCGAGTATCCACCAGAGGATGGTCTTTATCAGGTCATCTTTTTCGATTGTGGGTGTAGCGACAATGAGTTCAAAACATCTTCCTTCACGGTCTCTGAATATCGTCTTGAGAAATCGTGCAGGTTCTTGTTCGTCTGTCTCCTGAATGTAGAAGTCTGCATCGTAGTACTCCATCCCGGTATGTGAATTCGCATAACTCTCCGCAACTTCGGAAATGCTGTAATGCCCGTCTGTCATGATGTTGGTGACCGGTAGTTTCTTTCCGGACAACTTCTTGACCATCAGCTGTTCAGCGTAACTTTCAAGCAGGTCGTCGGCCTCGTCATTGATCTCATCCACGATGACGAAGTAAAAGACCATCGCCCAGAGCGCGATGACCGGGAGCAATGCCATAGACAGGCGTACAGCGATATTGTGGATCAGTTTCATTCTTTGGTGACGAGTTTGTATCCGAATCCGTAAACTGACTTGATTTCTATATCGGCGCCGGCTTCTTCCAGCTTTTTGCGCAGATTCTTGACCTGCGAATAGATGAAGTCGAAATTGTCCGCCAGATATATGTCGTCGCCCCACACGGCTTCTGCCAATACTGATTTATCGACCATGTGCCCCGGCCTGAGCAGGAAATAGTGAAGGATGTCGTATTCTTTCTTCACCAATGTCAATGTTTTTCCGCCGACTTCCACTGTGCGGCTGTCCGGGTTGAGCTTGACATTGCCATAGACTATTCCGTTGCGTCCGCTTCCGTTGCTTCTTCTGGTCACGCTCTTGATTCTGGCCAGAAGTTCTGCCGTATGGAATGGCTTCGGGAGGTAGTCGTCCGCGCCCTCTTCCAGTCCGATAATCTTGTCTTCCAATGAGTTGCGGGCTGAAAGTATGATTACTGTCAATGCTTTTCCTTCTTCCCTGAAGGCCTTCAGCAGGTCGAGCCCGTTTCCGTCCGGAAGCATGATGTCCAGCAGGATGCAGTCATATGAGAACAACGACAGCTTTTCCCACGCCTCACCGTATGTCGAAGCCACTTCTACGACATAATGCTCCTTCAGCAATGCTCTCGCAATCAGTTCCTGCAAAGAGCGCTCGTCTTCTATTACCAGTATCTTCATAGTTCCATGTCAATGTCATGAGGGCTGCATGTTTCTTCAATAATTGCAAATGCTCTGAAAAACACTGGCTTACCCTCGCCGCTGTCAATGTAAACCCTTACGGTTCATCATCGTTTCCGTTTCTCGCGACTCGACGAAATTACAAATAAAATCTGGAACGGATCTGAAATTTCTTCTGTTTTTCTTCAGCCAGTCAACTACAAAGGGTTTGTAAAAAATGATTAAAATGTCTTACTTTGCAGCTTAACCACGACCGTTGGGTCTCAATATGATTTGCACTTGAATTATGATCAACGAAAAAGAGTGTTTGAAACGTATCTCTGAGAATGACAAGGAGGCATTCTCGACTCTTTTCCGTTATTATTATCCGAAAACTGTCACATTTATTTCCGGCATCATAAAAGATTTGAAGATTGCTGAAGACTTGTCACAGGACATTTTCTTGAAAGTCTGGCTTACAAGGGATGTCCTTGTAGAGATTGAGAATTTCGGATCTTGGCTCTATGTCCTGTCGAGGAACGCGGCCCTTATGCATCTGCGTAAGAGAAAGCCGTCAACGACTATAGGAGACTTTGAGATGCTGGTGGACCAGTTCATTGAAGAACAGTGTTCTGTAAATTTCGAGAAGGATGAGATTCGCAGGATAGTCGACAACATGCCGCCACGTCGTAGAGAGATATTCATCTGTAGCCGTAAATACGGAATGTCCAATGCTGAAATTGCCAAAAGTCTCGGTGTCTCCAAGAAGACTGTAGAGAATCACTTGAATCTTGCATTGAATCAAATCAGGAAAGTTCTCGTAGTTTTAACTTTTTTTATCTGACCATTAGTGGTATTGCACTTGTCGTGCATCTTATATGTGAATCACCATATAATTCACATTCAAGATGCCACATAAAATGCGTAAAGAATTCAATTGGAAACTTATTGATTCCAAGTCATATCCTAAATATAAAACTGAAAGGGCTCTGTCTGCTGTCTTGAATAAAGCGGAAAAAGAAGAACGTAGAAAAGGGGTGTTTACGGTATTCTTGCGATGGGCTACAGGTGTTGCCGCTGCAATACTCATTTGCTTCGTATCTTATCTCATGTTGGACAGCAAGAAAACTCCTCAGGTAAATTTTGTTGCTGAGCAGATTGTAGTCTCGGCTCCGAATGGACAGACGAGGACAGTATATCTTCCTGATTCGACCAAAGTAGTATTGAATTCCGGTTCCGTTATCTTCTATCCGGAGACTTTTAATGGCTCGAAAAGGAGCGTATGCCTTTCCGGAGAGGCGCTTTTTGATGTTACTTCAGACAAAGACTATCCGTTCTTCGTTAAAACTTCTGACGTCACTGTTCGTGTTCTTGGTACGAAGTTCAATGTAAGAGCATATCCTGATGAGGCGGAAATTTCCACCGTACTTTGTAGAGGTTCTGTTGAAGTGAGTACAAATTCGGAAATCTGTCAGACACTTGTTCCTGGGCAGGAATTCCGTTACCGGAAAACAACTGGAGCTTATTCTGTAGATGAGGTGGACACAGATTCTGTCGTTCTGTGGGAAAGCGGAGGCATATACCTCGAAGATGGAAGTATCCACGATCTGGTGCGTCTTCTTCAACTTCGCTTCGACGTGAATATATATCTTACTACCGACAGGTATGACAAGGATGTTCTTACCGTCAAGTTTAGCCATGGGGAGGGCTTGGATGATATTCTCTCAGTCGTCAGCAGGCTTCTTCCTGGTATGAAATACAAAATGAATGATTCAAATGTTTATATAAAATAATACGGGAATTATGAAAAGAGCACTTACTCTAGTAATCATGATGATTCTTTTTTTTCTGACGGCGGTAGGAGCGTCTGCACAAGAGCAGATTGTCCGGTTTCAGAAAAAGTCAATGAAGATTTCTGCAGCATTGAACTTGATCGAGAGGCAGACGGGATTGACTTTTGCTTACAATAAAGGTCATCTTGACGTAAACAAGACCGTAGATGTGCCGGAAGGGAAGAATGTAATGGACGCACTTTCGAAGATACTTGCGGGGACTGGAACTCAAGCACATCTGAACGGAAAGGTGATAGTCATTTCGACTGTCGGAAACGAACTGAAGACCATAACTCTGAAGGGAACAGTGACCGATAGGGCCGGAGAACCGCTTGCCGGGGCATCTATTATGCTTGATGGTACGTTGAAAGGTGTCCTTTCAGACGTTGACGGATCGTTCGTGTTCCCAGACTTGACATGTCCTGCGTCCCTCAGGATTGACTATCTGGGGTTCGTTTCAAGGACTATAACCATCAGTGGTTCGGAACGCCAGCCGCTCAGTATTTCTCTTGAAGAAGACAACCGTCTGTTGTCTGAGTCTGTGGTTATCGGTTACGGAACACAGAAGAAAGAGACGCTTACCGGTTCCATCACGGTGAGGAAAATGACAGAGATTGAAAATCGTCCGATGACTCATGCTTCAGAGGCGCTTTACTCTATGCCGGGTCTTTACATTAACCAGAGTTCATCTAAACCTGGATCTGATGGGGCGACCATCCGTGTTCGTGGCGTCGGGACCTTGAGTAGTTCCAGTCCGATGATTCTTGTCGATGGAATAGAATACTCTCTTGATGAGATTAATCCGGACGATATAGAAACAATATCCGTACTCAAAGATGCTTCCGCCTCGATTTATGGCTCCAAGGCGGCTAATGGTGTAATTCTCATCACGACGAAATCGGCCAAGAAGGGCGCTCCAGTTGTGAGACTGAAGGCAAACTTCGGAGTCCAGTCTCCTACGTATGTTCCTGATGTGGTGACGGATCCTATTCTATATATGAGGATGCGCAATCAGGCGGAGCTCAACGAGGGAAAGCTGGTGACGACTTACAACGATGCTGATATCCTTGAGTATGAAGAAGGAATGAAACACGACAAATATATCTATCCGGCTTCTGACTGGTATGACCTCTGCTATGAGCATGGTTTTGTACAGGAATACAATGCAAGCGTATCTGGAGGCGGTGATAAGGTGGACTATATGATCGGTTTAGGATATATGCGGCAGAAAGGAGTGATGGTGAGCAATGACGATGCCACAAGATATTCATGGAACATCAAGGTCAACACACAGGTAACAAAGCGACTCAAGGTCGGGGCCAGCATACTTGGCAACTTTCGCTTCAATACTGAGCCGATTTACGGTGTCTCCACCACCATTAACGTCATTAATCGGGCACTGCCAATTTTCAGCACTCGGCTCCCTGATGGCCGTTGGCTCAGTACTTGGCTTTCCACACCGGGGCGCAATAACCCTGAGAATCCTCTCCTTTATCTTAAGGAAGGTCGTACCACTAGGCAGCCGCACCGTCTTCTCGGAAAGATAGACCTTCAATATACACTTCCGTGGCATCTGACATATCGGGCGACTCTAGGTTACCTCAAAAGTGACAATTACTCGAAGAACTTCAAGACGGCTATGTACACGTACAATCCCAAGACATATGAGAAGAAAGACTTCAGTCCATATGTTTATGTTAAGGATTGGGATTCAAATGCGTACAACACTACCTTTTACAATACCTTGTCATACGACAATACCTTTGCCAAGAAGCATACACTTGGGGTGATGCTCGGATATGAGCACAAATACACGAACAGTGCAGCATTTACTGCAAAGAAACGTGACTATTTCAATAACCAACTCGATGCCTTGACTCCAGGAACGAAGATGGATGAGATTACAGGTGCTGTTTCTGAGCAGATTCTCTCATCGTTCTTCGGGAGGATAACTTACAATTATAAGGAGAAATATCTTGCCGACTTCACGGCCCGTTATGACGGATCTTCGAAATTTGCCAAGGGCAACCGATGGGCCTTCTTCCCTGCTGTGTCAATCGGTTGGAGACTGGATAAGGAAAATTGGATGAGGAATATATCCTGGATAGATATCCTTAAGCTTAGAGGTTCTGTCGGTCAGATGGGAAATCAGGCTATCGGAAACTACGAATACCTCATGTCGGTTCTTGCCAGTCCTTCATACAACTACTCTTTCGGTGATACCATCTCTGGAGGTGCTGCGATAAGGGATTTTGTGGATGAGGATATATCTTGGGAGACTACGACCACCTACAATGCCGGTCTGGATTTTGCCGTTTTGGGAGGAAGGTTGAATTTTACTGCGGACTTCTATAAGAAACGAACTGAGGGTATCCTCAGGGATGTGAAGATACCTGCGCAGATTGGAAACCTGAAAGGTCCGAAGCAGAATATCGGAGTTGTGGCTAATGACGGTATGGAGTACAGCATCCAGTGGCGCGACGGATACAGGGACTTCCGGTATAGTCTGGGAGGTAATTTCTGCTACAATAAAAATATTGTCGTAGATCTTAATGGACAGGAGTATATATCTACGTTCAACATCATTAAAGAGGGTGAACCTATCAGTGCGTGGTACTTGTATCAGGCGGACGGCTTCTACAATAGTTACGAGGAAATTGCCAATTCTGCCACTGTCGGCAGTGGCGTAAAGCCGGGCTATATCCGTTACAAGGACCTTAATGGTGACGGAAGTATCGATGACCGTGACCGTGCCGTTTCAGGAAACCTCACACCAAGTATCACCTATGCGTTCAACTTCTCCGTGGGGTGGAAGGGTGTAGAACTGTCGGCTCAGTTTCAGGGCGTAGCGGACGTGTACACATACCTTTCAGGCAATCTTGCTGCTCCGTTCTGGAATGGTGCCGGCGTGTTGAAAGAGTGGACTACAGACGCTTGGACAGAAGAAAACCATAATTCGAGACTGCCGATTCTCCATACGGCGACAGGCGCTCCGGAAATGCATAACTACAAGAATACCCAATGGCTATATGATGCATCTTATCTGAGATGCAAGCAACTGCAGCTTTCGTGGACTATGCCTGAGAAATGGATGAAAGTTATCAAGATGAAACAGATTCAGTTGTTTGTCAATGGTCAAAATCTCTTCACCTTCTCTCCTCTGAAGATGTTCGATCCGGAAATTGACCTTTCCAGCACGAACCTGATCCAGTATCCATCGTTGAAGACATATAATTTCGGTTTCAACATCACATTTTAAATCGCGAACAGCATTATGAAACATATTGGAAAAATCTTTATTTCGACTGCATCCGTGATTCTGGTAGCGTCTTGTAGTCTTGACACTATCCCGTCGGATCGCTATACCGTCGAGACGTTCTGGCAGTCAGCCGAGGGTACGGAGGCTGCGATGACCGGATGCTACAATGTCCTCACGCATTCTGGCGCTCTTAACATTGATCCTCTACTTGAGGACAGTGCTACTCCGAACGAGTACAACTACAGCAATTCCCACGGGTGGAATGAAATCGCGCTTGGTACTCATTCGGCCAATTCTGCAGGTGTCATCAGCGATCGTTGGAAAGCTTGTTATGAGGGCATCGGGCGGTGTAATACGCACCTTGACAGACTCCCTGGAGCAGTGGCTAGTGAGGAGAGAAAACTCCAAATGGAGGGCGAGGCAAAGTTTCTCAGAGCTCTGTACTATTATCTTCTAGTAACTTATTACAATGGCGTTCCGCTCGTGCTCAGCATTCCGGAAATGTCACATGGTACTCTTCCAAGAAGCAGCCGCGAAGAGGTTGTGTCCCAGATTATTGGAGATTTAGACAGAGCGGCCGAGTGTCTCGACTGGAAATGGGGTTCGAAGTCGGATAAAGGCCGTGCGACCAAAGGTGCGGCAATGTCGCTTAAGGCAAGACTATTGCTTTTTGAGGCCAGCCCTTTGGTCAATGAAAAGGGTGATCTCGCCCTGTGGAAAAAGGCTGCGGATGCGGCTGCTGAGGTTATGGACCATGCGAAAGAAGCCGGTTATGACCTCTTCCCGGATTATAGGAAATTATTCCTTCCGGCAAATGAACACAGTTGTGAGTGTATTTTCGATGTGGAGTATTCGAAGACAAAGAACACACCTATAAGCGCGTGGAACGTCCAAAGTGTGCAGTATCGCAATAACGCACCGCTTCTGGATCTGGTTAACGCGTACGAATCTTCAGACGGCAAGACTTACGCCCAAGACAATTATGACAAGAAAGACCCTCGTTTCAAAGCTACTGTCTTCTATCCAGGATGCACTTTTCTCGGAAAGGCCAACAGTACCGCAACTCAGATTTGTCAGTTTACCGGATTTGCTCACAAGAAACTTACCATATATGATAACCAAGCCCGCGATCCCGATGATGGTAATGGCGAGACGAACTATATGTTCATAAGGTATGCGGATGTGCTGCTTATGTTCGCAGAGGCCAAGAACGAGGTAGAAACAAGCCCTTCTGCAGAGGTGTATTCAGCATTGAACGCAGTCCGCAAGCGTGCCGGTATCCCTATAATAAAGACAGGAACTCTTGACAAAGAGCAGATGCGTGAGGTTATACGCCACGAGCGCAGAATCGAATTCGCCGGCGAAGGACTTTATTACAATGATATCCGTCGCTGGAAAATTGCGGAGGAGGTAATGAATGACGAAATCTGCGACTACAACGGTACTGCAATAGCAATCAGATCATTCGACCCTGAGCGAGACTACTGGTGGCCTATCCCTTCGGAGCAGCGTCTTTTGAACAAAAACCTTGATCAGAATCCAAATTATTAGGATATGACAAATCACGCTATGATGAAAGTTGACTTTAAACGTATGGAAATGAAACACATATATACGAGACTTGCTTTTCTTTTTCTTCTTTGTGCATCTTGCCAGAAACAAGAGCCGGAAGGGCCATATATCCCTTGGCGTCCTGAAAACGTTGAGAAAGGGACCATTGAACTTAAGGATGCGACCCGTCCATTGATTGTCACGGAACAGTCACAGGGACACATCGTAATCGTGGACCAGCCGACAGGAAAAATAGCTTGGGAATGGAAGCCGGCAGAGGATGGCTTGGATCCTTCTCAGGTGAAACTTTTCACTGAGCCGGATGAGGCCAAACCTGTGCTGGACAAGAGTTGCGTGCTTGTGACAGCCTCGAGCGGAGGCGCTGCATTGGTACGTATCGAAGACAAGAAGGTGCTTTTTGTGGTCAATGTCGGGGGTAGCCCTCACTCTGCGGAGATTCTCCCCGACGGCAGTATAGTGGTTGCCTGCAGCAATTCCAATAAACTTCAGATATATAAGTGCCGAGATGGGGTTTATGATACGAAGCCGACCTCGTCCGCTGTGGTGGCAGCTGCCCATAATGCCGTCTGGGATAAGAAACGCGAGTGCCTGTGGACTGCCTCTGAGGGACGTGTTTACAAGTACTCTTACGATAAGACCAAAACGACACTGACTCAAGAATATGGCTATGATGTGCCGGACGACATGTCGATGATTCACGACCTCATTCCTGTTTATGGAAAGGATGAACTCTATCTCACCACGGGCAAAAACGTCTTCAGTTTCAACCCCGAAACAGGAAAGGTGGTGTCTGTGGAACTTGCCTACAAAAAGAACGTCAAAAGTATCTCGACCGGTCCTGAAGGATGGCCGCAAATCCTCACGAGACCGACTTCTTCGTCCTACTGGACCAGTGAGGTAGTGGACTTCAACGGCAACTGTCTCTTCTCGTACTTCAAGTACAAGATTTATAAGGTCAGGTGGTATGTGGACCAACCTTTTTCTTATTAGATTCCAGATAAATGATAAATTGTGATAAAAATATGAAAACCAATAAATTACTTGTTTTTCTCGCCTCTTTGTCTGCTGTGTGTATGCTTTCTTGTACAAAAGCGGTGAATCGCGAAGTAGAGGCGGAAACTCAGGAGCGTACCATTCCTGCGACTCCTGGCAACATCAACAAAATTCCGGCGAAGCTTAAATGTGTTCACGGAGAGGTCTTCCAGTTCAGTGTAAATGAAGTGAAATGGGCCGACAGTTACGAGTGGAAAATAGCTGACGAGGCATCTGGATTGCTTACCATTATCGAAGGACAAGGTACGAACATGATAAAGGTCAAGGCCGCGGACACCGATTGCGAGATACCTCGCAGATCTGTTTCCGTTGTCGCGAAGAATGAACTGGGACAAAGTAAGGAGAGACTTTTTCTTGCTATCCTGACTGTAGGAGAGGGGTCTGTCGTACCAGAGCCCCAACCTGAACCTGAGCCAGAGCCGGATGATGTCAGCAAGAAGTATGGTTCAAAGACCTGGATGACCATGAACTGTTTCGAATCAGGTAATGATGGAAAACTCGGAACGGCTATAGACCTTACCGGAATTACTGTGAAAGGAATGACGGAAGCCGCATTGAGCGAGATAAATGATAAAGCTGGACGTTTCTATACATGGTACGAGGCGATGACGGGTATTCCTGCCTGTACGAAGGAACAGTATGAAGAGAAGATAGCATCTTATGGTGGCAAGGATGATGCTGGCAATGCCTTTACTCTAGATGGTACAGAAGGAGGGGAGTACAATGTCCAACTTCGTGGCTGCTGCCCTGAGGGGTGGCATGTTGCCAACTGTAACGATTGGTGGGATTTGCTCCACGCAATAAAGTCAGAGTATAATGTAGGTGAGGATATCTATAAGGGAGAATTCTCATTCAATGGAGGATGTCTTGCTACCCTGCCGGGCGTCACGAAAGATGAATTCTACAAGAACGGCTCGACTGTGAAGAATATGGGCAATGTAGGAGCATGGCTTCGTGGAGGCAATGGGCGTCTTGTGGATGGTGGCGTATGGAATCAGGCCAATGAAACTTTGAAAGACAAGGATGCAGCAGGACCGATAGTACAGTTTGTTTCTGGCGCTGACGAAGTGGGATTTGGATGGTATCCTGCGGGACGTGTTGAGATTGATGGCGTAACAATCAATGCAAAAGCCCCGGGCAAGTACGGATTCCTATGGTTTATTGGACAACAAGATGCTGATTATGCACGCTCCCTCTGTATCTCTGGAACGAGTATGAACCTCAATATGATGAATACGAAGCGTGTAGAGGCAAATAAACTCTCGCGTCTGAATGTTCGTTGTGTTAAAAACTACTAAATGGAGGAAATCTTGAGCGAAATGGATAGAAGGTCTTTTCTCAAGACGTCGATGGCAGCAGGATTACTGCTCTCAACGTCGAGGCTGCCGGCTTTTGCGGAAGATAAGCCCGAAGAGTTCCCGAACAGGGGAAAATTCGAACGGCTTTCATTGACTTATGCGCATATCGATGCTGGAGCTACTGAACCGTTTTCTATTCTCCATATCTCTGACACACATCTTACGTCGGCCTATCTCTCGGAAGATGAAAGGAAGCAGACTTTTATGCGGAGTCGAACGAGAACCTTTGGAGGAAGGCAAGAAGAAGCATTACGGGATTCGCTGGACTGGGCGAGACAGAATGTCGATTATGTTCTACATACAGGTGATCTGATAGATTGGATTTCAGAGGCAAACCTAGATCTTGCCGAGAAATACCTTGGAGAAAACGTTGCTTTTGCCGTCGGCAACCACGAGTATTCCCGCTATATGAAACTCGAAAAGTCCGAAAAAACGGAAGCATACAAGGAAATTAGCCGCGAGTTGCTTGCATCTAAGTATCACAAGAACCTTACTTTCGTCTCCCAAGTGGTGAACGGTGTGAATTTTATTACTATGGATGATGTGTATTATGCCGTAACTGAAGAACAGGTGGATCTCTTCGAGGACCAGGTGAGGCGTAAACTTCCGATAATCCTTTGTATGCACGTGCCGATCTATACTCAGGAGATAGCTGCAGCAAATTTCAAATATTGGAAGCCAGGAAGCCGGTTCCGTTCTTATGGCCCACAAAAACACAAGTACACCTACGAGACGGATTCGTTCACGGAGAAATTCTTTGACAGACTGAAAAAGCAGAAATTGCTCAAGGGCATTCTTTCCGGTCATACTCACTTTGCGATGGAGGAACAATTCTCGCCGACGGCGCGGCAGTATGTAGTTGGACCGAATTTCCTTTTCACGGGCCGTGAGATATTGTTTACTTAAATTACGTGTTGAAATGAAAAGATATATTTTGCTTGTATTGCTCGTCCTGCTCGGAATACCTTCTTTCGGAGCGGAAGACGGGAAGGTAATAAATGTCCGGACTGACAATTCCTCATTGATTATTTGCGTGGATAAAGACGGCTTTTTGAGAACTCTTCATTATGGAGGAGTTATAGAGGACACCTCCCCGTTCGCTGATTTTCAGTTCGGTATATCTAAGGGGCACGGCTCTGTATATGAGACTTATTCCACTCAGGGTGGACGTGGGTTCAATGAACCGGCATTGGCTGTAACGCACAAGAATGGTGACTTGAATACAGAACTCCGCTATATCTCCCATAATACCGAGATGACAGAAAATGGCAATGTGGACCGGACCATTATCCATCTTGCCGACTTGAAGGAAGGACTTGCTGTGGACCTTATATATAAGGCATATATGCACGAAGACGTAATTGTTGGCAATTCCATAATCAGAAATGACGAGAAAGGTACGGTAATGCTTAGGAATTACTATTCGGCAGCCCTTCCGATACGTGCAGACAAATATCTCCTTACCCACCTCTATGGGTCTTGGGCTCATGAGGCGCGTGTGCAGCACACTCAACTCGTTCGCGGGACAATGAGCGTTGAGAGTAGGAAAGGAGTTCGCACGACTCATACGGAGAATCCTTCGTTCATGCTCAGCCTGAATACAGACAGCTTCAGTGAAGATACCGGCGAAGTTATTGCCGGCAGCCTTGCTTGGAGTGGGAATTTCAAATTGAATTTTGAACTCACCGAATTCAATGTTCTGAATGTTCTTGCGGGTGCAAACCCATACTCAGCCACTCGCTGGCTCGCTCGTGGGGAGTCGTTTGAGACTCCTGAGCTGATTCTTACTTGGAGCGGCCAAGGCGCAGGTCGGGCAAGTCGCAACCTTCACCGTTGGGCCAGGGAATACAAGATGCATTGTGGCTACGGCATGACACCAACTCTTCTTAACAGTTGGGAAGGTGCTTATTTTACGTTCGATGCAAGTATCCTGAAGGAAATGGTGGATGATGCAGCTGATATGGGACTCGAGATGTTTGTCCTTGATGATGGCTGGTTCGGGAACAAATATCCTCGCAACAATGCCAAGGCTGGTCTTGGTGACTGGCAAGTGAATGTCTCCAAATTGCCCGAGGGTATTGATGATATTGCTTCATATACCCACAGCAGGGGGCTGAAATTCGGAATATGGATTGAATCGGAGATGGTCAATCCTAAGAGTGAACTTTATGAGAAACACCCCGAATGGATTGTCAGGGACCGACTGCACGAGCCGACGGCAATGAGGAATCAGTATCTTTTGGATCTGACAAGGCGTGAAGTGCAGGACTTTGTCTTCGATGTTTTTGACAAGACGATGGCTCTTTCTGACAAAATTGATTATATCAAATGGGATGCTAACCGTCACGTGGAGAATGTAGGCTCATTGGGCCTTCCGTCGGATAGACAGACGGAGTTCTGGGTGGACTATACGAAAGGATTTTACAATGTGGTGGAGCGTCTTCGTAGTAAGTATCCTAGCGTGATGATTCAAGCTTGTTCTTCGGGAGGAGGTCGCGTAGAATACGGAGCATTGAAATACTTCGATGAGTTTTGGACGAGCGATGACACTGAGGCTTTGGTGCGTACAGGCATTCAATACGGAACGAGTCTCTTTTTTCCTGCAAACGTGATGGGCTCACACGTGTCAGCCGTTCCTAACCATCAGACTGGCAATATTACACCTATCAAGTTTCGCTTTGATGTCGCCTGCGCTGGACGACTGGGAATGGAACTCCAACCGAAAGATATGACAGAAACTGAGAAGGCTTTCGCACAAAAAGCCATAAGCAGTTACAAGGATTACCGTGATATAATTGCGGAAGGTGATCTCTACAGGTTAGGTGCTCCTGAAGATAAGTCTGGAACTTATGCTCTGATGTATGTGTCAAGGGATCGCCGCAGAGCAGTGCTGTTTACCTATTGCCTTAGTTATGACTCTCGTTATTCGGTGCCGCAGTTCCGTCTTGCTGGACTTGACGAGAATATGAACTACCGTGTAACAGAACTGAACGTAGAGAAGTCTGCGAGCTGGTTCGCGGGAAAATCTCTTTCAGGAGAATTTCTTATGAAAAAAGGGGTGAACCCTCCTTTGAAGAAAGTTTACGAAAGTGCTGTTTTCCTTCTTGAAGGAGAATAGTTTGAATCTTCTAACTTGTGTCTTGGTGGTGGCACTCTTACTACTCTGACAGTCGTAGGAGGCCATAGCCGTATGTTGTTCTGAATCATTTAGATAACTCAAGCCCCGCCGCGTCAGAATCCGATTCCCAGGTGCGCTCCCAGGCATTCTGTGGCAAGGGTCGGGCCTATGAACAGATGAAGATTCTTGTAACATCTGATTCTGATACCGGGCTGCCATCCGCCGATGAATATCATATCGCCCACATTTTCTTTAATCACTTCGCGTTGCCCGCCTGTTTGTGTATTCAGATGATACTTTCCGCTTATTTTGTATATCCATCCGGCTCCAGCGTACAAGTCGCTGTAAATGGCGAATGTTTTGCGCTTTCCCAAATGCCAGTATCTGCGGAAACATATCCCCGTACCGATAGAATAGGGACTGTCGTGAAATGCCTAAAAAGTTT
>ULNS01006097.1_pt1 | contig 67370 bp, 54 predicted proteins | sample 1951981 | NCBI WGS metagenome assembly ULNS01 (sample SAMEA4835583, study PRJEB28245) | human gut metagenome | biome: gut microbiome; material: fecal sample | place: Denmark | collected 2008
GACCGTATCGTTGCAGAGCAGGGCGCCTTGCGCGTCGAGACAGACCACCTTGCATCCCGTACGGTATCCGGGGTCGATGCCCATCACCCGCTTCTGCCCCAACGGAGGAGCAAGCAGCAGCTGGCGCAGGTTTTCGGCAAACACGCGGATGGCTTCCTCGTCGGCACGCTCCTTGCTGGTGCCGGAAAACTCGGTCTCGATAGCCGGCTTAAGCAAACGCTTGTAAGCGTCCGCCACCGCCTCTGCCACCTGCGCCGAACAGGCATTGCCGCCCTTCACGTAGCGGCGCTCCAGCCCCCGGATGCATTCCTCGTCGTCTTCGGGCGTGATGCTCACCTTCAGGATGCCTTCCGCCTCCCCTCTCCGCAAGGCAAGCAGGCGGTGCGAAGAACAACGCTTCAAAGGCTCGGAAAAATCGAAATAGTCGCGGTACTTCTGTGCCGCCTCGTCCGCCTCTTTTCCCTTCACCACCTTCGAAACGATGACTCCCCGCCGGGCGAAGCATCCGCGCACCAGGCTGCGTGCCCGTTCGTCTTCGCTCACCTGCTCGGCGATGATGTCGCGTGCCCCTTTCAAGGCCTCTTCCTCATCCTTCACCTCGCCTTTTACGAAGGCATGCACACGTGCGTCCAAACGGTTCTCGCGCTGTATCAGAAGCAGCGCCGCCAGCGGTTCCAGCCCTTTCTGGCGCGCCATTTCGGCACGTGTCTTGCGCTTGGGCTTGTAGGGCAGGTAAATGTCTTCCAGTTCCGTGGCATCCCAGCAGGCATCTATCCGCGCACGGAGTTCAGGGGTAAGCTTTCCCTGCCCCTCAATGGTAGAGAGCACGGTTTCTTTCCGTTTCGCCAACTCGCGCAACTTCTCGTTACGCGCCTGTATCTCGCCAATCTGCACCTCGTCCATTCCGCCGGTGGCTTCCTTGCGGTAGCGGCTGATAAAGGGGATGGTGGCGCCGCCCTCCAATAGTTTCAATGTATTTTCTACGCGATGCGCGGGCAGCTTGAGTGCCCGTGCTATCATTTCGCTGAAGTTTTCCATAATTCGTCGTTCTGTATTTTCGGATGGCAAAGATAAGAGTTTTCAATTGATAATCGACTATTTTAATTTATCATGCGCTGATTAGGAATGGGTTTTTAAAGCATTTTCGCTTCTGTGATAAAGGAAACAACAGCTACCTGAAGAAAAGACACTGATTATCTTTATTGGCAGAAAGAATTATCCGATATCGGAAAGAAAATTACCCTCTATATGCGCGTACTCCCCGCGAATCACTTCGCAGGGAGTGCCCAACTAATAACTAACTTTTTACTTTTGTGGTTTACGTAATTTCATATGACTAACGCTGCAAAGATACCGGCTTTCAGACATTCAGACAATACCTACATATAGGTATTTTAGAAACATTCCAAACAATAGTCCAATTACAACTTCATCTTTACCTCGCTTAACTCAACCAACTTGTTGACAATGGCATAAATTGTCAGACCTGCCGCCGAATGTATCTGCAGCTTACGGGTGATGTTTCGCCGGTGCGTAATGACCGTATGTACCGAAATGAAAAGTTTCTCGGCTATTTCCTTGTTGGTCATTCCGCGCACCACACAGCAGATAATTTCTTTCTCCCGCTGACTCAAGGCATCCTGATCGGCATCTTCATCGTCTGTAAAATTCATCAACACCGAAATCTTCTTTTCCAATGATTCTATATCTTCGAACAGATTGATACTCTCATCATATCCCTTCAAACGGTTCGAATCAACAAACGAACTCAACAAAGCTACCAATTTAATGTCCAATGATTGGTAACATTCTCTGAAAGCCTCTACATCGAACCAGCCTTCGAACTGTGGATTTATTATCAGCAATTGCGGGCTATGCGCTTCCATACAGTGTTGCAAACCTTCTTGCGATGTTACTTCCACAGTCTGAACATTCAGGTCCGGCAAACGTTTCAGCACTGTAACCAACCCGCTCCGGACAATGACTGAAGTCTCGGCTACAGCCACCAGTATGTTTTCCTCTGATTTCATTTTACCCCCTTTTCCAACTCCATTATAGCAGGGACGAACAGGTAATCTTCTACCCGATTGTGCGATGCCAGATCCTCTTCACAACAAAATATGTCAAATAATGTTGCATTCAACAATTGATTGTCTCCATTGGCCGGATAGTATTTGATAATAATATTTTTCAACTCGGTCAACTTAACATTGATTTGGTCATGATGACGGGCAAACACTCCGATGCTGAATTCTTCAGTCTTCTTTCCTTCCAACAAATCTCTCACATAAGTAAAGACTTGTTTATTCTCATATTCCATGTGTTTCCTCACTTCTCCCACATAATCGTCAAAGAACTGAAGAATCAGATACGATACCTTGTCGCTTAATGAAAAGTCAATTGCTTCTATTAACTTCTTCCGGATAGAGGGGAGCTGAAAATCGAGGAAATACGAATGGGCACGTTGCAAATAATCCATCAATGCCGGCACAGAAAGTCGTGCCAGATGGTCCTGCATCCGGTCGTTCTCCTCTGTCAGAAAATTAACCACAATCAGAAATGTGGGACAATCCACCCCGTTCATGTCACATACTTCCTGAACAGACTTGTCACCAAATCCTAAAGATACTCCAAAACGGCTCAACACCTGCAGCAACGCATAATTCTCACAGATCAAGTCGCTCATCTTATCGGTCGGCTTATATGTTTTGGGTTTACACATAACAAAAAATGAATTCATAATTGATTTCTGTTTGCAAAGTAAGACAATCCACGGGAATCGGTCAATCCCCATTTATAGGTATATTTATTAACGTGTGCATTTTTGTCGCTTGTCATATTTGTCAAGCCGGATTTACGCCCATACATTTTATGTCCATCGGTTGCTTCTCCAAGCCAAACCAGAACATCAGTTTAGTCTGAAAATCCAATCTGCATAGCTGCCTTGCTTGTAAGATTATTAATCTTCATGCCGAAAGATTATTAATCTTCACGCTGTAAGATTAATAATCTTACAAACGACGCAGCTATATTGCGGAAAGACCAAAGCCTGCTTGTCATGCCGGATGTGTAACCCGGCGTAATTGAAGAAGCAGATTGGCGATCCAGCGTGACACTGGCAACAGGAGTGACACCGGCAGTATGTATCCCATTAAAAATGCACAATTGCACACCGCTCAAAGTATAAAAATGAAGAATGAAGAATTCCAGACGAAACAATTCTTCATTCTTCATACTTCATTCTTTATCAAAAAAGCTTTACCATTCGACAAACTTTCCCCGCTTGTGGCGTTCTTCCAATATTTCCGCCAAATGTTTGTTCTTGGACGAAGCAATATACTTACGACCAAAAATATTCGGGATAGCAACCCCCACGGAAATGCAAAGAATAACCAATCCCGAATTTACTCCACTTTCAATAGCTTTCATCAACGGAGTAACCCCTTCAAGATTCTGCACATTCATATTGATGAGCCCGAAAAGCATTCGATACATCAATACTCCCGGAATCATCGGGATAACCGAAGGAATGGTCAGTACGTGATTGGGGACATGAAACCAGTGAACCGCCTTTACAGCTATCAGGCTGACCAGCAAAGCACCGGTGAACGAACCGACCACCAATCCCATGTCCAGACCGATGTTGTTGGTACTCGGTCCAAGATTGACAAAGTTACGTGTACAAACAGCCAAAATACCTCCGATAGCTACTACCCAAAGCAAACGACGCTGAATGTTAAAAATCATAGAGAATCCCATTGCCGAAATGGCAGCCGCCAAGGCATATTCCCAATACTCGTGGTGCGGCACCATGCTGATGGTCGGGAAAAAGTTGTCGATGGCACACAATTTCACAGCAAATGCAATACCAAAAGCCATGGCTCCCATCATCAGAAGCGTATTGACAGCCCGCACAATACCCACCTGGATAAAATTGTCGAGCATATCATCCACAAAATTTATCAAAGGAACTCCTGGAACGATAAACAAAGCACACGCCAACAGCGGATGCCAAGGTGTATTAGTCCACGTTTCGGGAAGGTAAGTAGAAGCCCATGCAATCATAGTGGCAACAAAAGCCGCAATAGCAATACCCACATAGCCATTCAGACCTGACTCATTACATTTCTGACGCACGCGCATACCGATAATCGCTGCAATTGAAGCATACAAGAATGCCATCCAGTCGCATCCGAACTGAATGCAGAATCCGCCACAGGCAAATCCGGCACCGACAGCTGTCTGCAAAGGAGTATAGTTCCGTTTCTTGGTACGGATTTTTTCCAGCTCCTCCTCATATTGGTCGAGCGTATAATCGTTCTCTATCGCCCTCCAGGAAAGTTTGCTCACTTCCGAAATGGCAGTCATGTTCACTCCATGTCCGTTGATACGCTGAAATTTGGTGAACGAAAAGTTTTCATCACTCACATTCACCATCAACATCGTAAATCCGATGTTGATATGCAGTTTCTCTTCCGGAATACCCAGATAAGCGGCTGTCCGCTTCATGTTTCTCATAATCCGGTTGGTATCCGCCAAACTTTCCACCAAAAGCTTTCCGGTACGGAGCAAAAGGTCTACCCGACGATGCAACATCTGGTCGTGGGCTTTCAAAGTCGTTTCTAAATGTTCCTCTAAATTCATTTTGTCTAAATTTAATTCCGGCCGCAAAGGTATGAAAAATATCCCTAGTTCCCGCTATCTCAGTGTAGAGAAATTCCACAATCTTCGCCAGAAATTCCCCAAGACACAAATTTGCATGCAGGATTTAGCTTTCTGATTCTCAATATATAAAAATTTATCGTATCTTTGGCACAAGTATTGTTTGTCCTTTACGGCATCTAACCCATAAACTTAAAATTCGTATGAGACGCTTTTTAACAAAGAAAGATTTGAAACTGAAGAAAAAACAAACCATCTACACCATTATCGGTGTCGTTGTAATTATAGGAATATACCTGTTCCTGACACGAGAGAAAAAGACAGAACCAGAAGCGCCTATTGTCAGTGTAGCTCCGGCTCAACAACAAGACGTAGAGATTTACGGCGAATATGTCGGACGCATACGCGCCCAACAATTTGTAGAGGTACGCGCACGCGTGGAAGGCTTTCTGGAACAAATGCTGTTCGAGGAAGGAACACAAGTAAAACGCAATCAAGTCCTGTTCATCATCAATCAAGACCAATACCAAGCCAAAGTGGATAAGGCACGTGCCCAACTGAAAAAAGACGAAGCAACGGCACGCAAGGCAGAGCGCGACCTGAACCGTATCCGCCCGCTTTATGAACAACGGGCTGCCAGCCAATTGGACCTTGACAACGCCACGGCTGCCTACGAAACCGCTGTAGCCAGCGTAGGCATGAGCCAGGCAGACCTTGACCAGGCAGAACAGGAACTAAGCTACACCGTAGTGCGTTCGCCGATAACCGGACAAATCAGCGAACGTCACGTCGACCTCGGTACCTTGGTCGGCACATCAGGCAAGTCTCTGCTGGCCACCATCGTAAAAAGTGATACCGTATTGGTGGATTTCAGCATGACAGCACTCGATTACCTGAAAAGCAAGGAACGGAACATCATCATCGGCCAGAAAGATTCTACCCGTTCTTGGCAACCAACTGTCACTATCACCCTCCCCGACAACACGGTATATCCTTACAAAGGACTGGTAGACTTCGCCGAACCGCAGGTAGACCCCAAAACCGGAACATTCTCCGTACGTGCAGAAATGAGCAATCCCGAACATGTATTGCTGCCCGGACAGTTTACAAAAGTAAAGCTGCTGCTCGACGTACGCGAAAATGCCACAGTAGTTCCTCAAAAAGCATTGATTATTGAAAAGGGAGGTGCATATATCTACGTGATGCGCAAAGACTCTACAGCTGAAAAACGTTTCATCGAATTGGGACCGGAATTTGGCAACAATGCAGTAGTAGAACGCGGACTGATACCGGGAGAAAACATTGTAGTAGAAGGTTACCACAAGCTGAGCCCGGGCATCAAGATGCGTATAGGCACAGCCCCGATAGAAAAAGAAGAAGAAAATAAGGATGAATAAATCGCACAATCACCAAAACGTATTCACAAAATGAAAGTAAGTTTCTTTATCGACCGGCCAGTCTTTTCAATCGTCATCTCTATATTGATAGTCATCATCGGTGTCATCGGACTTACCATGCTGCCTATCGACCAATATCCGCAAATTACGCCACCTGTGGTAAAAATCAGTGCATCTTATCCGGGTGCGAGCGCACTCACGGTATCACAAGCCGTCGCAACCCCGATAGAACAAGAACTGAACGGTACACCAGGCATGCTTTATATGGAGTCGAACAGTTCCAATTCCGGAGGATTCTCGGCAACAGTCACCTTTGACATCTCGGCAGACCCCGACCTTGCTGCCGTGGAAATTCAGAACCGCATCAAACTGGCTGAATCACGTCTGCCAGCCGAAGTGGTACAGAATGGTATCGAAATCGAGAAACAAGCCGCCAGCCAGCTGATGACTATCTGCCTGACTTCAAGCGATCCCAAGTTTGACGAAATCTACTTGAGTAATTTTGCTACCTTGAATGTACTCGACCTGCTGCGCCGTATACCGGGAGTAGGACGCGTATCCAACATCGGAAGCCGCTACTATGCCATGCAAATCTGGCTGGACCCTGCCCGTCTTGCCAATTTCGGTCTCACCGTACAAGACGTACAAAATGCTTTGAAAGACCAGAACCGTGAATCGGCTGCCGGTGTATTGGGACAACAACCCGTTACCGGTCTCGACATTACTATCCCGATAACGGCACAAGGGCGTCTGTCAAGTGCTGCCCAATTCGAAGAAATCGTGTTGCGTGCCAACCCCGACGGTTCACTGATACGCATGCGGGACGTGGCGCGTGTATCGCTCGAAGCCCAGTCATACAATACTGAGAGTGGTATCAACGGAGGCAATGCCGCCGTATTAGGAGTCTACATGCTGCCAGGTGCCAACGCCATGGAAGTAGCAGAACGTGTGAAAGCCGCCATGGATGAAATCAGCAAGAATTTTCCGGAAGGCATGAAATACGAAGTACCTTTCGACATGACATCTTATATATCCGAATCCATCCACGAAGTATACAAGACCCTGTTCGAAGCCTTGTTCCTCGTCATCGTGGTAGTGTTCCTTTCGCTACAAAGTTGGCGTGCGACTCTGATTCCTACCATAGCCGTTCCTATCTCATTGATCGGTACTTTCGGCTTTATGCTCATTTTCGGCTTTTCGCTGAACATCCTGACTCTGCTAGGTTTGGTACTGGCCATCGGACTGGTAGTGGATGATGCCATCGTAGTAGTCGAAAATGTAGAACGTATTATGGAAGAAGAACACCTCAGCCCTTACGAAGCTACCAAAAAAGCAATGGACGGTCTGACCGGAGCCTTGATTGCCACCTCTATGGTACTGGCTGCCGTATTTGTTCCGGTCAGCTTCCTTTCCGGCATTTCAGGACAATTGTATCGACAGTTCAGTATCACCATTGCAGTATCTGTACTGCTATCCACCGTCGTGGCACTGACACTCAGCCCTGTGATGTGCTCACTGATTCTACGTCCACAAGACCCGAACAAACCCAAGAACCGTGTGTTCCGGGCTATCAACAAATGGCTGGACATAGGCAATCATAAATATGTAGGCGGCATCAGCCGGCTCATCAAAAACCCTAAACGCGTGACGGCAGGATTCGGTATGGTCATCGTTTTCATATTCGTGCTCTACCGGCTGATACCAACCAGTTTTCTCCCAACGGAAGACCAGGGATATTTCACCGTCGAACTGGAAATGCCAGAAGGTACTACACTGGAACGTACCCGCGAAATTACCAACCGTGCCGTAGCCTTCCTGATGAAAGATCCTGCTGTAGAATATGTACAAAGCGTAGCAGGTTCCAGCCCGCGTGTCGGTACCAGCCAGGCACGCACCACGCTTACGGTCATCTTGAAAGAATGGAAAGAACGTGACAACACTACCATTGAACAAATTATGGCAGATGTGCAGAACGAGTTCAAGAAATACCCTGAATGCAAGGTTTACCTCTCCACACCACCTGTCATTCCCGGATTAGGTACCTCCGGAGGTTTTGAAATGCAGCTGGAAGCCCGTGGAGATGCTACGTACGACAATCTGGTGGCTGCTGCAGACACGCTTATGTACTACGCCTCGCAACGCAAAGAGCTGAGTGGACTGTCGTCTTCATTGCAGGCGGAAATCCCTCAACTTTATTTCGACGTAGACCGTGACAAAGTAAAATTGTCGGGCGTACCGATGGCCGATGTTTTCACAACAATGAAAGCTTATACCGGATCGCTTTATGTGAACGACTTCAATATGTTCAACCGTATCTACCGTGTGTACATCCAGGCTGAAGCACCTTACCGTGAACATCGTGACAACATCAACCTGTTTTTCGTGCGGGGAAGTTCCGGCGATATGATTCCATTAACGGCATTGGGCAATACCGAATATACCACCGGTCCCGGAAGTATCAAACGTTTTAATATGTTCAACACCGCTATCATCCGCGGAACAGCCGCCCACGGTTACAGTTCAGGACAAGCAATGGAACTTATCGAGCAACTGGCTAAAGAACATCTGCCCGACAACATCGGAGTAGAATGGAGTGGACTTTCCTACCAGGAAAAACAGGCAGGCGGACAGACCGGTATGATTCTGACACTGGTATTCCTCTTCGTCTTCCTTTTCCTGGCAGCCCTGTATGAAAGCTGGAGCGTGCCAGTCGCCGTACTGCTCTCCTTGCCGGTAGCCGCTTTGGGAGCATATGCCGGTGTCGCCTTATGCGGATTGGAAAATGATACGTATTTCCAGATTGGCCTGGTAATGCTGGTCGGACTGGCTGCCAAAAACGCCATCCTGATTGTAGAGTTTGCCAAAGACGAAGTAGACAAAGGAAAAGATGTAATAGAAGCTGCGCTGCACGCATCACATTTACGTTTCCGTCCCATCCTGATGACCTCACTCGCCTTTATTTTGGGCATGGTACCACTGGTCATTGCAAGCGGACCGGGTTCTGCCAGCCGTCAAGCCATCGGCACGGGCGTATTCTTCGGAATGATTGTGGCTGTAACAGTAGGTATTTTCCTGGTTCCTTTCTTCTTCGTGATGATTTACAAGGCAAAAAACAAACTCAAAGTGAAACATACTCATTAATTGCTGCAACCTATGAAAGTAACGAAACTCACATATTATTTCCTTTGCATCATCTTGGCAACCTCACTCTTGGCTAGTTGCCAGATAGGGAAACATTATTCACGTCCCGAACTGAACCTGCCCCATACCCTGGACAGTCTTAGCGTAGACACCGCTTCAATAGGTGACTACGCCTGGGAAAAAATCTATACCGACACGACCCTGCAGGCACTGATACGCAAAACACTGACCTACAACAAGGACATGCTGATAGCTGCCTCACGGGTGAAGGAGCTGGCAGCACGTAAGCGCATTGCCATCGGAGATATGCTGCCCCAAATCGGACTGCGCGTCTACGCCGAGCGTGAACGGGAAAACTATGGTGGCAATCACTACTCACAAGACGACGAATTCGACCTGAAAGGTACCATGAGCTGGGAAATTGACCTTTGGGGTAAACTGCGTTGGGCAAAAGACAAAAGCGTAGCCGACCTCATCGGGTCAATAGAAAACCAACGGGCATTGAAAATGAGCCTGGTAGCCGAAGTGGCACAAACCTACTTCGAACTGGTGGCCCTCGACAATGAACTTGCCATCGTGCGCCAAACCGTAGATGCGCGACGCGAAAGTCTCCACCTGGCACGCATCCGCTACGAAGGAGGACTGACTTCAGAAACCGCCTTCCGGCAAGCACAAGTGGAATTGGCACGTACAGCCACACTGGTTCCCGACCTGGAACGTCAGATTACGTTAAAAGAAAACGACATAGCTTTCCTGACCGGCGACTATCCACACCACATCCGGCGCACAGCATTGCCCGAAGACGTATTGTTGCCAGCCAGTCTGCCTGTAGGGCTGCCGTCCAGCCTATTGGAACGCCGCCCCGACATCCGCGAAGCAGAACAGGCACTGATAGCAGCCAATGCCGAGGTAGGTATTGCCTTCACCAGCCTGTTCCCCAGTCTGACCTTGAATGCCAGCTACGGAGGCGAGAGCGATGTGCTCAGCGAACTGCTGAAATCTCCCTGGCACCTGCTCAGTGCCAACCTACTACAACCGGTCTTCAGTTGGGGTAAGAACCGTGCCCGACTGAAAGCACAAAAAGCCGCTTTGGAAGGAGCTACCCAAGCCTATGAGAAAGTAGTGCTCAACGCTTTTAAAGAAGCCTACAATGCCATTGCCGACTTCAACAAAAGCAAGGAAATCTATGAAACCCGCCTCCGCTTGGAACAAGCATCGAAAAGTACCCTCGATCTCGCTCAGCTGCAATACATCAATGGTGTGATCGGCTATATGGACCTGCTGGATGCACAGCGTGGTTATCTTAATGCGCAAATCGGACTTAGCAATGCTGTACGTGACAAGCAAATCACCGTTGTCCGCCTATACAAAGCATTAGGAGGTGGATGGAAAAACTGACATTATACTTCCGCAGCATTTATTGATGCATTTTGTCGATGTCATTATAGAAGGTGTATCAAAATAAGAATCAACTTTCATTTTGATACACCCTCACCATCTCTACGGAAACGGTGTAAAGGTTCAAGGAAATGCAACACTATAAATGCCTTCTCAAACGAACATAAGTGATACGACTGACTTACTTATGTGAAACGCCCAAGTTACTTATGTGAACACCCAACTCACTTATGTTCATCAAAAGGCATGCTTCAATCAATGCCTCTGAAATGCAGACAAAAACAAAGCCTCAAAAATTTTAAAGAACAAAGCCGGAACCTCCTCGCGGAGACCCCGACTCGCTTTCATCAAACAACCAATAAGGAAATTAGAGGTAAATTTAATGATATTATCTAATGAATAACAGCTCTCTATATTTAGGCAGCGTCCACATCTGATCGTCTACTATCAGTTCCAATTTGTCGATGTGGTAACGTATCTGTTCCAGCATCGGCGCAATGGTGTCATGATAAGCTACGGCCTTTTCACGCTCGTCCACAATTTTATTTGCCACTTTACGCGCTTCTATCATCGTATCCACGTGCTCTTTGATATAAGACGTATGCTCCGAAATCTTCCGGATGATGGCAACGTTCTCGGCAGAAAGCTTCTCTGCCTCTTCAGCTGGAAACAGTCCCTTCATCTTGTACACATTATCTATCAGCTTGCTTTGGTATTCGATGGCGACCGGCACCACATGGTTCATCACCAAATCGCCTAATACACGTGCCTCAATCTGAATCTTCTTTGTATACGTTTCCCATTTCACTTCGTTACGCGCCTCCAGTTCTTTCTGTGTCATCACACCCTGCGACTCGAACATCTTCACCGAAGCAGGTGTCAGATACTGGTCGAAAATAACCGGACAACTGGTTTCGCAATCCAGGCCGCGACGTGCCGCTTCCGCTTTCCACTCTTCACTGTAGCCATTACCGTCAAAACGGATAGGCTTCGAAGCCTTGATATATTCACGGATAACCTGAATGAGGGCAGACACTTTCGGTTCACCTTTCTCTATAAGTTCGTCTACCTTTTGTTTAAACTCTACCAGCTGCTCTGCCACGGCAGTATTCAATGCAATCATTGCGCTGGCACAGTTAGCCTCCGAGCCTACCGCACGGAACTCGAAACGGTTGCCCGTAAAAGCAAAGGGGGAAGTACGGTTACGGTCGGTATTATCAATCAGCAATTCGGGAATCTGCGGGATGTCCAGTTTCATGCCGTGCTTGCCGCCAAGGGCTATCAAGTCATCGGTCGAGCTTTCCTCCATGTGATCAAGTACTTTGCTAAGCTGTGTGCCGAGGAAAGAAGAGATAATGGCAGGAGGTGCTTCGTTGGCTCCCAAACGATGGGCATTCGTAGCGCTCATGATAGAGGCCTTCAGCAAACCGTTGTGACGGTACACCGCCATCAGTGTGTTGACAATAAAAGTTATAAAGCGCAAGTTCTCCTCGGGAGTCTTACCTGGTGCCATCAGCAATACACCTGTATCAGTCCCCAATGACCAGTTGTTGTGCTTACCCGAACCATTTACTCCCTTGAAGGGTTTTTCATGAAGCAGCACACGGAATCCGTGCGTACGTGCTACTTTACGCATCAGCGACATAATCAGCATGTTATGGTCTACGGCAAGGTTGCACTCCTCAAAGATAGGTGCCAGTTCAAACTGGTTGGGAGCCACTTCATTATGACGGGTCTTGACGGGTATTCCCAGTTCTAATGCCTGAATTTCCAAATCTTTCATAAAAGCAGCCACGCGGGTCGGGATGGCACCGAAATAATGGTCTTCCAGCTGTTGGTTCTTCGAAGCCTCGTGTCCCATCAACGTACGCCCGGTCAGCAATAAATCGGGTCGTGCGGCATACAAGCCTTCATCTACCAGGAAATATTCCTGCTCCCATCCCAGGTATGCCGAAACTTTCTTCACATTCGGATCGAAATAATGGCATACATCTACCGCTGCCTTATTGACTGCCCGCAGTGCTTTCAACAACGGAGCCTTATAGTCAAGCGATTCGCCCGTATAAGCGATGAACACGGTAGGGATACACAAGGTGTCGTCTACCACAAATACCGGCGACGAGGGATCCCACGCACTATAACCACGCGCCTCGAAAGTATTACGGATACCGCCATTAGGGAACGAAGAAGCATCCGGTTCCTGCTGTACCAGCAATTTTCCGGAAAACTCTTCCATCATACCTCCCTTGCCATCGTGTTCCACAAAGGCATCGTGCTTCTCTGCAGTCCCTTCCGTAAGCGGTTGGAACCAGTGTGTATAGTGAGTAGCCCCTAATTCGCTTGCCCACTGTTTCATTCCTGCTGCTACAGCATCGGCAATGCTGCGGTCTAGTGTCGCGCCGTTATCCATTGCATCTACCAGCTTCTCGTACACTTTGCTGGGAAGATACTTAAACATCTTTTCCCGATTGAACACGTATTTCCCGAAATATTCACTCGGGCGCTCCTTTGGAGCCGGTACATCAAAAGGCTTCGCCTGGAATGCCTTTTCTACTACCCTGAATCTTAAAGTTGACATAATACCTCAATAATTAGTTGTTATTTGTTCACATATTTCTATATAATCAAATCTTTTTGAAACGAAATTCAATTATATAACATCTTTTTGTTTGATGCAAAAGTAAGGCTTTTCATTCATATACTCCCCCTCTACGAAGTCATATTTTCATTTATTTTATCAGAACCTTTCAATTTGAAATAAAACCTCAATATTCTGTTATCAATTTCACACAAACGAAGTCGATTTTATTACTTTCACAAACAAAGGGACTGTTTTGAATTTCCACAAAAAGTTTTTTGGGCTTGATGTGTTCGTTTCGTGTGTGTTGGGCGATAAATTCAAAACAGTTTCTAAGACGTACTTAAATTTAATGAATCTGCATGTCCGCAATTAGCCAATCCGGTTGAGTTGAAAACGCAGTAGTACTTCATTTGCCGATGAAGTATATATCCGTAGGCGGATGGAGATATATTCAAACGCAGATGCAGTATATATTCATTTTCCAAGGGTATGTATTGGCTGTTTGCGGAATTCATAATTCAAAACTGTTTTTCAAAAACAGTTCCTCATCTATTTTTCAATTACGTTTTCGTAATTTACCCAGTATCTTGCTTTTTTGTATTATCTTTGCCCCCAAATTTGAACTACTAAATTAAAATGAAAAAGAAACGACTGCTTATTGGAGGAAGCATCCTGTTCCTAATCCTAGCCTCAGGCATCATAACAGGATATGCCTGCCTAATGAACCAACCGCTGGGAATTGAAAAATCCACTTTCTTATATATAGACAATGATGACAACATAGACTCTGTATGCTATAAATTGGAACACAGGCTGCATGCACGCAGGCTGACAGGATTTCGCCTGCTGGCATTCCAAAGTGATTATACCAACCACATCCACTCGGGAGCCTATCTGTTTACTCCAGAAGCACGTACGTGGCAAATCTTCCGGACGTTACAAGCTGGAAACCAAACGCCTGTATCGGTCACTATCCCCAGCGTGCGCACCATCGGAAAACTATGCCAATCTATTTCACACCAATTGATGATGGATTCGACCGCAATTGCCAGCCTCCTGACAGACAGTACATATTGTGCCAGTTTGGGATATAACGCTTATACCCTGCCTGCTCTATTTATTCCAAACACCTATGAAGTATATTGGAACACCAGTTGCAAAGACTTCATAAAACGCATGCAGAAAGAACATCAACGGTTCTGGAATGAAAAACGCACAGCACAGGCAAAAGCTATCGGACTTACCCCGACTGAGGTAAGTACCCTTGCATCCATCGTAGACGAAGAAACGGCTAACCAAGCAGAAAAACCGATAGTGGCAGGACTGTACATTAACCGGCTGAAAGCAAACATGCTGCTTCAAGCAGACCCTACTGTTAAATTCGGATTACAGGAATTTGGATTACGCCGCATTTTATACAAACATCTGGAGACCGACAGCCCGTATAATACCTATATATATAAAGGACTTCCTCCTGGTCCTATCCGCATTCCCAGCATACAAGGATTGGAAAGTGTATTAAACTATTCACATCACGACTATCTGTACATGTGTGCCAAAGAAGATTTTTCGGGTACGCACAATTTTGCCCGTACCATGAGCCAGCACCTTGCCAATGCCCGACGTTATCAACAAGCATTGAACCGAAGGAATATCCGATAAACTTGAGCGGATTGTCTTAAATAATCATTACTTTTGCATCACATTTTCAATAATTACAATATGAATTGGAAAAAACTAACTTTATGGCTGGCAGCAGGTTGCCTATCATTGCCCGCTATTGCCCAACAAACAGACACCACCCTCACCTACCGCATCGAAGCAAGCGGCAATCTGTCGGATGGTACGTATGCACCGCTCTGGTTCACAGCCAACCGGTATGGGCTATCCAGCCAGAAACCAAACAGTGGCTACATCCGAGCCGGACTACATTACGAAAAAAAACTGAACCGCCACTGGCGCATCGAAGCAGGACTTGACCTGGCAGGTGCCGCCGATCAAGTTTCCGGTTTTGTTATACAACAAGCGTACGCCGACATCGCGTGGAAATTCCTGCGCCTCAGCATCGGAAGCAAAGAACGCCCGGGTTTCCCACTTACAAAAAATGAAAGACTGAGCAGCGGCATGATGGTAGAAGGACCGAATGCCCGGCCAGTTCCGCAAGTCAGAATAGACATCCCCGAATATGTCACCATCCCTGGTACGGGCAATTGGCTTGCCTTAAAGGGGCATCTTGCTTACGGAGCGTTTACCGACTGGAACTGGCAGGAAGATTTCGCAGCTCCCGAGACCAATTGGGGCAAACATATCCTGTATCACAGCAAGTCGTTGATGTTCCGCATCGGGAACCGTGAAAAGTTTCCGGTAGAGTTCGAACTGGGACTGCTGATGGCTGCACAGTTTGCCGGAGCACAAATGCTGAAGAATGCCGATGGAAGCAGCACGGTCTCTGTAGACATGCCCGGCGGACTGAAAAGTTTCTTTAAGGCATTCATCCCGATGAGCGGAGGAAGCGACACACCTTGGGGAGATCAAGTAAACGTAGAAGGCAACCACCTGGGAAGCTGGAATTTTGCCTTGACCTATTACTTGAATGACTGGCGGTTCCGTGCTTACTTAGACCATTATTTCGATGACCATTCGCAAATGGTATGGCAATACGGACGGTGGAAAGACGGACAGCTAGGCATCGAAATAGACCTGCCGAAGAATCGTTGGTTAAGCGCAATTGTATGGGAAACCATGTCGACCAAACAGCAGACCGGCCCGCTACTGTATGACGAATTTGCCGGAACACTGGGTTATCAAGTCAGTGCATCCGATAATTATTACAACAACTATTGCTATCAGGCATGGCAGCACTGGGGACAAGGTATGGGAAATCCTTTCCTTCCGGGGCCTATTTATAATAAAGACGGAGAAATCACTTTCAAGAGCAACCGCGTGCGTGCCCAGCATTTAGGCATCGAAGGCGACCCAAGTGAGGAATGGAACTGGCGCATACTGATATCGTTTGCACGCCATTGGGGAACCTACCAAACACCGCTGGACAAACAACGCAAACAGTTCAGTTCGCTTTATGAAGCAACTTACAGTCCCCGCTGGGCTACAGGCTGGAGCGCTTCCATAGGATTAGGGCTTGACCGTGGAAATTATTTAGGAAACTCTACAGGAGGTATCCTGACAATCCGGAAAACAGGAAAGATATTTTAAGTTTGTGAGTTTTTAAGTTTTGATTGTTAATATGAAAGCCATACATTTATTAATTGCGATGTGTTTCTTCGCCTTGTTCGCTTCTTGCGAGAAAAAGCCTATTGACGAAAACATCGAAGGCATGTGGAAATTGGAACAGTTTACCACCCTTGACGATGGCATTGTCCACCGTGACTGCCAGCGCATCTTTTATAGCATCCAATTACAGATTGTACAGATAGCTGAAAAGCAATGCACGCACAAATACGGCACATTCGTCGGACATTTTTACCTGAACGAAGACCATAGCCAGGCAACCATGAAAGATTTCCGTTTCCGTGAATCAACCGGCGACAGCGGTGAAGATGTTCCAGTAGAGCGGCTGCTTCCTTTCGGCATCAACTCACTTGAAACGACCTTCGATGTTTTGAAAGCCGACGGGAAACACCTCGTCCTCCAGTCAGATTACGCCAAACTGGAATTTATCAGTTTCTGATGAACCCCAATAAACAGACTCTAAACGCGCAGGAAAAAGCATCCGATGACTTCATGGCTTGAGGCTTTTTCCTGCGTTTTTCGGTATGTCTGCGAACGGCAAATTAGTGCTGAAAAGAAAAATTATCCTTTTATCCACCATTTCTTACCCTTCCATCCCCAATTTTAGATTCCGAATTTGCTTGCACATTCCAGATTTTTCTTATCTTTGCAACAAACTAATACATCCAACTAATATATCCAATAATGAAAAACAGTAAAGAACTTATGAACCGCGCAGCCGATAACATCCGTATCTTGGCTGCTTCAATGGTAGAAAAAGCTAAATCCGGACACCCGGGTGGCGCTATGGGTGGTGCAGACTTTGTAAATGTACTCTTCTCTGAGTTTTTAGTTTACGACCCTGAAAATCCCCGTTGGGAAGGCAGAGACCGCTTCTTCCTTGACCCAGGACACATGTCGCCGATGCTGTACTCTGTACTGGCGTTGACTGGCAAATTCACCATGGACGAATTGCAACAATTCCGTCAATGGGGAAGCCCTACTCCAGGACATCCTGAAGTAGACGTCATGAGAGGCATCGAAAACACTTCCGGCCCGCTGGGACAAGGACACACATTCGCTGTAGGTGCGGCCATCGCAGCCAAATTCCTGAAAGCACGTTTAGGCGATGTAATGAACCAAACGATTTATGCTTACATCTCAGACGGAGGTGTACAAGAAGAAATCTCGCAAGGCTCGGGACGTATCGCCGGACACTTGGGACTGGACAACTTGATTATGTTCTACGACTCGAACGATATCCAGCTGTCTACCGAATGTAAAGACGTAACAGACGAAGATGTAGCCAAGAAATACGAGGCATGGGGCTGGAAAGTCATTACAATCAATGGGAATGACGCTGACGAAATCCGTGCCGCATTGACCGAAGCAAAAGCCGTAACAGGTCAGCCTACCTTGATTATCGGTAAGACCATCATGGGTAAGGGGGCACGTAAGGCAGACAACAGCAGCTACGAACACAACTGCGCTACACACGGCGCGCCGTTGGGAGGTGACGCTTACACCAATACCGTCAAGAACTTGGGTGGCAATCCGGAACAACCGTTCCAAATCTTCCCGGAAGTAGCGGAACTTTACGCAAAACGCCGCGAAGAACTGAAAGCCATCGTAGGCGAACACTATGCGGCTAAAGCAGAATGGGCAAAGGCTAATCCGGAACTGGCTGCCAAGATGGAATACTGGTTCTCTGGCAAAGCTCCTCAAGTAAACTGGGACGCTATCCAGCAAAAAGCAGGTTCGGCTACACGTGGTGCTTCGGCTACTGTGCTCGGCGCATTGGCAGAACAAGTAGAAAACATGGTTTGCGCATCTGCCGACTTGTCTAACTCTGATAAGACCGACGGTTTCTTGAAAAAGACACATGCCTTTACGAAAAACGACTTCAGCGGCGCATTCTTCCAAGCAGGTGTATCAGAATTGACCATGGCATGCTGCTGCATCGGTATGGCATTGCACGGAGGCGTTATCCCCGCATGCGGTACCTTCTTTGTATTCTCCGACTACATGAAACCAGCTGTACGTATGGCTGCCCTGATGGAAACTCCTGTGAAGTTCATTTGGACACACGACGCATTCCGTGTAGGCGAAGACGGACCTACTCATGAACCGGTAGAACAAGAAGCACAAATCCGCTTGATGGAGAAACTGAAAAACCACAAGGGACACAACTCAATGTTGGTTCTCCGCCCGGCAGATTGCGAAGAGACCACTCAGGCATGGAAGCTGGCAATGGAAAACACGACCACTCCTACCGCACTGATTTTCTCTCGCCAGAATATTGCCAACTTGCCCGAAGGAAACGATTATACCCAGACAGCCAAAGGTGCTTATGTCGTAGCCGGCTCTGACGAAAACCCGGATGTTATCCTGCTGGCTTCAGGTTCGGAAGTATCTACTTTGGTAGCCGGAACTGAACTACTCCGTAAAGATGGCATCAAGGTACGTATCGTTTCTGTTCCTTCGGAAGGACTGTTCCGCAGCCAAAGCAAAGAATATCAGGACAGCGTCCTTCCTGCCGGAGTAAAGAAATTCGGTCTGACAGCCGGACTGCCTGTAAATCTGCTTGGACTGGTAGGCACTGACGGAAAGATTTGGGGATTGGAATCATTCGGTTTCTCGGCTCCGTACAAGGTTTTGGACGAAAAGCTGGGCTTCACAGCCGAAAACGTATACAACCAAGTAAAAGCCATGTTCTAATATGAAACTGATAGGATTGGCTTCCGACCATGCCGGCTTTGCATTGAAACAATATGTAAAGCAATGGCTCGAAGCAAAAGGTTGGGAATATAAAGACTTCGGCACATATACTGCCGACAGTTGCGACTACGCAGACTTTGCACACCCGTTGGCACTTGCCGTAGAAGCGGGCGAATGTTATCCGGGTATTGCAATCTGTGGCAGCGGAGAAGGCATCAGCATGACTCTGAACAAACATCAGGGCATACGTGCCGCACTTTGCTGGATTCCGGAGATTTCCCACTTGGCACGCCAGCATAATGATGCCAACGTTTTGGTAATGCCTGGACGTTTCATTGACAACGAGATGGCGGACAAAATTATGACCGAATTCTTCAACACTGCTTTTGAAGGAGGACGTCACCAAAAACGCATCGATAAAATGCCGGTCCACTAACCGGTACCTTTTAAAAATGCGGATTAACGCAGGCTTTCGCAGCATAGAATAACTAACTGCCCAATCTGCGTTAATCCGCATTTTATTTAGAAGCCCATTTTATTTAGAAGCTTCTCTTTTCATATTATTTATAGCAAAATTCAGCCTTTTTTTTCGTTTTCTTCCTATATTTGTCCTTCTAAATAGAATCAAATCAATAAATCATTATGAAAAAACTACTGCTCATCCTTTTGATATGTTTGCCTCTGACAGGCATTGCTAAGGATAAAAACGACAACTCAAATCCAAAGTACCTGGCAGGAGCCGTAACCCTGACCGATGGGAAAGTGACTTTCACCAAAGAAATCAAAGCACCCGGACTTTCGAAACAGGAAATCTACAAGCAACTTCTAGACTGGGCTACGGACCGGTTTAAACCCGATGGAAAACTAAACAGTTTTGTAGCCTATACCAACGAAGAAGCTGGAGAGATTGCCGTACAAGCTGAAGAATACATTGTATTTTCTTCTTCCGCATTGTCACTCGACCGCACACGTATTTATTATCAATTTCTGATTTATGCCAAAGAAGGTATTTGCGACCTTGAAATGACACGTATCCGCTATTGGTATGACGAAGCCCGTGATGGAGGTGAAAAATATACTGCAGAAGAATGGATTACAGACGATATGGCTTTAAACAAAAAACAAACGAAACTGGCTCCGATATGTGGAAAGTTCAGAAGAGAAACCATCGACCTGAAAGACCAACTCTTCCAGCAGGTAACCGATGCTTTAGGACAAAAGCTTCTGGGTACGCAAACAACTGCAAACGTACAACAACCTGCCACTCTCTCTACACAACAGCCCACTCTTTCTGCTACAGGTGAACTGAAAACAGTGAGCATAGACCGGCTTCCTTCCAACTTGAATGAGCTGGCCACCCAAGGACGTATCACTCTGACTGCTGAAAACGGAGAAACCATTGACATTCAAACTGAAAGCTGGAGTGGACTGGGACAAATGTTGGGAAAGAATGTTGCCTATATTTTATTCGACCAAAGCCGCATCGCAGCCAACGCATTGATGGGACAAAACACGACCTACAAAGTTTCATTCTACTTCAACCAAAGCACACAGCCTTCGATAATTATTACTTGCAAAAAAGCGATGGCGCAACCAATGACTGCAAATGAATTGAAATCGCTCAACCAAACTGTCGATGCATCTAAACAATATACAATGTATATCGGTGAAATTACTCAAATTGAAATGAGATAACAAACTCCCTAAATTTCCAAAAGAGGATAGGATGTACACTCGCAAAGAGTAACATCCTATCCTCTTTTTTATTGCTTGCTGCCCATCTTACTGCCATCCGAAAAAACTTGTTTATAGCTTTTTACTACCGTAACAACATAGACAAACAAGTGACTATAGATTGTATAGACCTATCAAACGCTGGAGTACTGTATCTTCTTGTCTCCACACAGATAACTTCGTCTGGTATAAAATTAATAATCTTGCAGCGGATGGACCTATATGCGCTTGCCACTGCAACTATATCCGCGGGCTTCTGCAACCGGCTGCGTCTTGTTATGATTCTATCCGGAAAGGCAGTAGTCAGTAAGCATTGGTTCGAATGCTTACAAAATTTCATCAGGCAATTCAGAAACTGTTTTGAATTTATCGTGCGATGATTAGGGATGAGTTTTTGAGGCATTTCCGTTTGTGTAATGAGGAAGATAACGGCTATCTGACGAAGAATACAATCAGACTGCGATAAGGGTGTGCCAACGACATGAACCGCCTGTAAATCACCTTGCTGTAACAGATGGAAAGCTGTACGAAAAAGAACACGCAGACCAAAGTAGTCAAAATATCCACCACGTAATCCCAGACCGGGTGCTTCTCCAGATAGAAATCACGCATTACCTCGTCAGTCAGGAAGTAAATCAACATGTAGAGCACATAAGTGATGAACGTCAGCAGCAGCCGGCTCCGGAGTGTGTCGAACCAAAATTTCATATCATCTGTATTTTATTGATTAACGCATGCAAAGTAAAAGCATTCACACAAGACTGACTTCAGAAATCTTTCCCAACCGACAAAAAGAGGCACTGAAACGTACTCCCTTTCAATCAACCTCTTCTGCCTTCGCCTTCTTACTCCGGAATATTCTATACCCTACTGCAGCAACCAGAACAGACATAAACGGAGAAAGGATATTAAAAAAGCTATATGGAAGATACTCCAGCGTAGGTACTTTAAGTACTGTCGCCTGCGTCATACCACAAGAATTCCATGGAATAAGCACCGATGTGACAGTAGCCGAATCTTCCACCGACCGGCTAAGCAAACGGTTTTCATACCCTTTTCGCTCATAAAGTTTCTTATAGAGGCTGCTAGTCAGCAAGATGGAAATATACTGGTCGCCCGTAACGATATTACATACCAATCCGGTTCCAACCGTAGCTCCTACCAACGTAAAGGCCCTATGGGCAAGACGGGCAAACAGTTCGGTCAGACTTTTCAGCATACCACTTCCCGCAAGTACTCCACCGAAAGTAACCGAACAGACAATCAAGAATATCGTATTAAGCATCCCCGTCATACCTCGTGTAGAAATCAAGGCATCAATAGCCTCATTACCGGTCTGGATAGCCGTCGAGCCATAAAATGTAACAGTAATGCCCTTACATGCATCCCAAAAAGACAAACCTGAAAAATCAGTAAAAGGCAGTCCGGGGTTCGCTACTGCCCATACCGCTTGAGGCTGAGCGACAAGTCCCGTTACGGCAGCCATCACCGCAGCACAAAAAAGCGTCAAGACAGCAGGTACTTTCTTAACAATAAGCACACCAGTAAGTGCCGGAACAATCAGCAACCAGGGTGTAATGTTAAAAACAGATTTCAATGCCCCAGCAAACTCGGCAGTCTGTGACGCTCCAACCTGCTTGTGCATCAGACTCGCCACAAGAAAAATCACCATCGCTATCGTCAGCGAAGGGATAGTAGTAATCATCATATAGCGAATATGAGTGAACAAAGGAGTACCCGAAGAGGAAGAAGCCAACACCGTCGTGTCAGATAACGGAGAGACCTTATCGCCGAAATACGCCCCCGACACAATAGCACCTGCCGTCCATCCCGGTTCAAATCCCAAAGCCACACCGATGCCTATCAATGCCACTCCAATGGTGGCAATCGTGGTCCACGAACTCCCTGTCATCAGCGATACTAGCGCACATATCGCACAAGCTGCAGCCAAGAATATTGCCGGATAAATTACCTGCATTCCATAACATATCATAGCAGGAACAATACCACTCACCATCCATGTGCCGGCAATCGCACCGATAAGCAACAAGATAAGGATAGCTGTACCAACTGACCGGATATTGTCGAGAATGCAAAACTCCAAAATTTCCCACGAATTCTTATAGGCAAACATCGAAATGGCTGCCGTAACAGCAGAAGCCAATAACAAACATACCTGACTCCCTCCCGAAAGAGCATCGGGACCGAATATTTTTATAATCACTACCAGAGACAGGGTCAATACCACAAAAGGTATCAAAGAAACTTGCCACGAAGGCAGTCGGCGCATCGGTGTCGATGCACGATTGTCTTTACTCATTTTCAATATTTAATCATCAACAAAACGCAGATTCACACAGATGATTTATCTTTTCCAATCTGCGGAAACCTGCGTTCCTAATGTTCTAAAATCAATACCAATATATTATACCACTCATTAGACAGCACCACGCAACTGCTTGTCCATGGCGGCTGCAGCACGACGTCCGTCACCCATTGCCAGAATCACCGTAGCACCTCCACGCACGATATCACCTCCGGCATAGATAGCAGGAATGGAAGACTGCATGTCATCGTTCACCGCAATGGTACCTTTACGTCCCAGTTCCAGTCCTGGAATGGAATTCGGTACTATCGGATTTGGCGACACGCCCACACTGACAATAGCCATATCAATATCGAGCGTTACAGTAGCCCCTGGTATAGCCACCGGGCTACGACGTCCAGAAGCATCGGGTTCTCCTAACTCCATTTTCTGAAGCACCACTTGCTTCACACGCCCCTGCTCGTCGGCAATATATTCAAGCGGATTGTGCAGAGTCATAAACTCCACACCTTCTTCTTTGGCGTGCTTCACCTCTTCAATACGGGCAGGCATTTCAGCTTCCGACCGACGGTAAACAATAATTGCCCGCTCAGCTCCTAGACGGCGTGCTGTACGCACGGAATCCATTGCCGTATTTCCGCCTCCGACCACAATGACACGCTTTCCAAAAGTAACAGGGGTATCTGAATCCTCACTTGCCGCATCCATCAGGTTGACGCGGGTCAGATATTCATTCGATGACATAATATTGATTGAATTCTCGCCCGGAATGTTCATGAAGTTGGGCAGTCCGGCTCCAGATGCTACAAAAACACCCTTATAACCTTCAGCCTGCAAGTCTTCTACAGAAACCGTCTTCCCAATGATGCAGTCTTTTACAAACTCTACCCCCATTTTCGAAAGGTTCTCTATCTCTACATCCACGATTTTATTCGGCAACCGAAATTCCGGGATACCATATTTTAATACACCACCAATTTCGTGCAAAGCTTCGAACACGGTCACATCATAACCCATCTTAGCCATATCGCCAGCAAACGACAAACCGGCAGGTCCCGAGCCTACAACAGCTACTTTAACGCCATTCTTCGGAGCCAGTTCGGGCGTAGAAATCTGTCCGCTCTCACGCTCGTAATCAGCAGCAAAACGCTCCAAGTAGCCGATAGCAACGGCTTCGTGCCCCATCTTAAGATGAATGCACTTCGACTCACATTGCTTTTCCTGTGGACATACCCGACCACAAACTGCAGGCAGTGCACTGGTCTTTTTCAATACACGGGCCGCCTCAAGAAACTCACCACGTTCGATATTTTTAATGAAGCCCGGAATATTGATACCTACCGGACAACCTTCCATACACGAAGGATTGGCACAATCCAAACAACGCTTAGCCTCTGTCAATGCCTGTTCTTCATTCAATCCGAGATTCACTTCCTCCTTACGGCTATGCGAACGGTATTCGGGATCCAACTCATTCATTTTCACACGAGGGATAGCGGTGCGTTCTTTCGGTTTCATTGACTTACGCAGGGCTTCTCGCCATGGAGCTGTACGGTCGTCCTGAGACTTTGTAACTTCACATACGTGCGGGTCTACCGGATCGAGTTTATGTATTTCTTCGCGTTCGATATCGCGAAAAGCCCCCATACGCTTCAACATTTCATCGAAATCCACTTGATGTCCATCGAACTCCGGCCCGTCTACGCATACAAACTTGGTCTTTCCTCCTACAGTTATACGGCAGGCACCGCACATACCTGTTCCATCTACCATAATGGTATTGAGCGACACATCGGTCGGAATATCGTATTTTTTGGTGAGCAGGCAAACGAACTTCATCATGATTGCCGGACCAATGGCAAAGCACTTATCCACTTTCTCACGCAGAATGACTTCTTCCACGCCAGCCGTTACCAAGCCTTTCTTCCCATACGAACCGTCATCAGTCATAATGATTACCTCATCCGAACTTTCACGCATCTCCTTCTCCAGGATAATCAGTTCCTTGCTACGTCCGGCAAGCACAGTTATCACCCGGTTTCCGGCAGCTTTCAACGCCTGCACAATAGGCAACATTGGAGCAACACCCACGCCTCCACCAGCACAAACCACCGTACCGAAGTTTTCAATGTGCGTGGCCTTACCAAGTGGTCCTACCACGTCAGTAATGTAATCACCCTCGTTTAACTCGCACAGGCGTGTAGACGATAATCCCACCTCTTGTACCACCAATGTAATCGTGCCCTTTACCGGATCTGCCTCAGCTATGGTAAGCGGCATACGTTCACCTTTTTCTCCTACGCGCACGATGACAAAATGCCCAGCCTTACGTGACTTGGCTATAAGTGGTGCTTCCACCACTAATTTGAACACCTTTTCTGAAAAATGTTCTTTTGAAATAATTTTATTCATTTTGTCTTGATGTAATAAGTTAGTTTTCAGCACGGCAAAGTTAACTTTTTCAAGCTCATCTGCCAAACAAAAATCAAAATTGTTGCCAACACACCTCATATATACAATCTCAACAGCCTGAAAATCCATCACAAATATTCCTTCCTAATCTATATAAATCTATCTTTTATTCGATAATATTCCAACGAATTGTGTAACTTTGCAGAATAATTTTAGTGAACAATCAATTTTAACCATAACAGACGCTATGATTCTATTTTTCAGAACACCTAATCAAAGTGTGATTGCTACCCAATGCAATAAGGAAATGAATGCAGACGACATCAAGAAACTGAGTTGGCTGTATGGAAACGCGACGGTAGAAAAAGAAGAGAATTTACAAGGCTGGTTCATCGGTCCACGCCGGGAAATGATTACGCCGTGGAGTACGAACGCGGTAGAAATTACCCAGAACATGGGACTTACAGGTATTCGCCGCATCGAAGAATATTTTTCCGTAAAGGACGAAAACGCGGAACACGACCCGATGCTGCAACGTATGTACCACGGGCTAAACCAACAGATATTTGACGTAAATATCAAACCCCAGCCCATTATTTACATTGATGACCTGGAAGCTTACAACGAACAGGAAGGACTGGCACTCTCACGCGAAGAGATGGACTACCTGAAAAAAGTAGAACAAGACCTGGGACGCAAGCTGACCGACTCGGAGGTGTTCGGTTTCGCCCAAATCAATTCGGAACATTGCCGCCATAAAATATTCGGCGGTACGTTCATCATTGACGGAAAGGAAATGGAATCATCCTTGTTCCAGATGATTAAGAAGACTACCAAAGAGAATCCGAACAAGATTATCTCGGCATACAAAGACAATGTAGCCTTTGCCGAAGGTCCTGTAGTAGAGCAATTCGCTCCGAAAGACCACTCTACATCCGATTATTTCATCATTAAAGATATAAAGACCGTCATCTCCCTGAAGGCGGAAACGCATAACTTCCCCACAACGGTAGAGCCGTTCAACGGTGCTTCTACTGGTACCGGAGGTGAAATCCGCGACCGTATGGGCGGAGGAAAAGGCTCGTGGCCCATTGCTGGTACAGCGGTTTATATGACTTCTTATCCCCGTACCGATGAGGGACGCGAATGGGAAAGTATCCTGCCCGTACGCAAATGGTTGTACCAGACTCCCGAACAAATCCTGATTAAGGCTTCGAACGGTGCTTCCGACTTCGGAAACAAATTCGGGCAACCCCTGATCTGCGGTTCGGTATTGACCTTCGAGCATCAGGAAAACAATGAGAAATATGCATACGACAAGGTGATTATGCTTGCCGGAGGTGTGGGCTACGGAACAAAACGCGATTGCCTGAAAGGAACGCCCGAAGCAGGAGATGAAATCGTAGTATTAGGAGGTGACAACTATCGCATCGGACTGGGAGGCGGTTCGGTATCGTCGGTAGAAACCGGCCGTTATTCATCAGGCATCGAGCTGAATGCCGTACAACGTGCCAACGCCGAGATGCAGAAACGCGCATACAATGTAGTGCGCGCCCTCTGCGAAGAAGATACCAACCCGATTGTTTCCATCCATGACCACGGTTCGGCAGGTCACGTAAACTGCTTGTCGGAATTGGTTGAGGATTGCGGTGGATTGATCCACATGGACAAACTGCCTATCGGAGACGAAACACTCTCGGCAAAAGAAATCATAGCCAACGAATCGCAAGAGCGTATGGGACTGTTGATTGAAGAAGAATCTATCGAACATGTGAAAAAGATAGCCGAACGCGAACGTGCCCCGATGTATGTGGTAGGCGAAACCACGGGCGACCATCGTTTTGCCTTCGAGCAAGCCGACGGTGTACGCCCGTTCGACTTGGCGGTAGACCAGATGTTCGGTTCTTCTCCTAAGACTTATATGGTAGACAAGACTGTAGAACGTCACTATGAAAACGTGACCTACGATGTAACCAAGCTGAACGAATACGTGCGCCGTGTGCTCCAACTGGAAGCCGTAGCCTGCAAGGACTGGCTGACCAACAAAGTAGACCGCTCGGTTACCGGTAAAATCGCGCGCCAGCAATGTCAGGGCGAACTTCAGTTGCCTTTGAGCGATTGCGGTGTGGTGGCACTCGACTATCGGGGCGAGAAAGGTATTGCGACTGCTTTGGGACATGCTCCGCAAGCAGGTCTTGCCAATCCGGCATACGGTTCGGTATTGTCTGTAGCCGAAGCCCTGACCAACATCGTGTGGGCACCTTTGGCAGACGGCATGGACAGCCTCTCGCTTTCGGCTAACTGGATGTGGCCCTGCCGCTCGCAAGAAGGTGAAGACGCACGTCTCTACACGGCGGTGAAAGCATTGTCTGATTTCTGCTGTGCCTTGCAAATCAATGTGCCTACAGGAAAAGACTCGCTTTCGATGACGCAAAAATACCCGAACGGAGAAAAGATTATCAGCCCGGGAACAGTTATCGTATCTGCAGGAGGCGAAGTATCGGATATCAAGAAAGTTGTTTCTCCGGTAATGGTAAACAATCCGAAATCGACCTTCTACCACATCGATTTCAGCTTCGACCAGCTCCGCTTGGGAGGTTCGGCATTTGCCCAATCCTTGAATAAAATAGGCGATGACGTTCCTACCGTACAAAATCCCAGCTATTTCCGTGATGCATTCCTTGCCATTCAGGAACTGGTGAACAAAGGATTGATTTTGGCAGGACACGACATTTCGGCTGGAGGTCTTATCACTACCTTACTCGAAATGTGCTTCGCCAATACCGAAGGCGGTATGGAAATCAACCTCAACAAGTTCAAGCATGAAGACATCGTGAAGATTCTCTTCGCCGAAAATCCGGGTGTTGTCATCCAGGTAGCCGACAAGCACAAACACGAAGTCAAGAAAATCCTGGAAGATGCAGGCGTAGGCTTTGTCAAGCTGGGTACACCTGCCGACGAACGCCATATACTTGTCACGCTTCACGAAGCTACTTACCAGTTCGGCATCGACTACTTGCGCGATGTATGGTACTCTACTTCCTACCTCCTCGACCACAAGCAGAGCATGAACGGATGCGCCAAGAAACGTTTCGAGAACTACAAGATGCAACCGCTCGAAACTGTATTCGACAAGTCATTTACAGGCAAATTGTCACAATTCGGCTTGAACCCCGACCGACGCACACCAAGTGGCATCAAGGCGGCAATCATCCGTGAAAAAGGAACCAACGGTGAACGCGAAATGGCATATATGCTCTACTTGGCAGGCTTCGATGTAAAAGACGTAACGATGACCGACCTTGTAAGCGGACGCGAAACACTGGAAGACATCCATTTCATCGTGTTCTGCGGAGGGTTCTCCAATTCCGACGTATTAGGCTCGGCAAAAGGATGGGCTGGAACCTTCCTCTTCAACCCGAAAGCCAAGGCGGCACTTGATAACTTCTATGCACGCAAGGATACCCTTTCGTTAGGCGTATGCAACGGATGCCAACTAATGATGGAATTAGGGCTGATTACTCCTGAGGACAAGAAACAGGGCAAAATGTTGCACAACGACTCGCACAAGTTCGAATCGGCATTCTTGGGCGTAACCGTACCGATGAACCGAAGCGTGATGTTCGGCTCGTTGAGCGGCTCAAAATTAGGCATCTGGGTAGCCCATGGAGAAGGAAAATTCTCGTTGCCTTATCCTGAAGACCATTACAACGTGGTATTGAAATATTCATACGATGAATATCCGGGCAATCCGAACGGTTCAGACTATAGCGTAGCAGGTATCGCCAGTCAGGACGGACGCCATCTGGCTATGATGCCGCACTTGGAACGTGCCTGCTTCCCCTGGAACAATGCCTACTATCCTGCCGACCGCATTCACGAAGACCAAATCACACCGTGGATGGAAGCCTTCGTCAATGCACGTAAGTGGGTAGAAGTACATAAGTAAATGCCTTTAATATATAAGGAGACACAGATTAACGCGGATTAACGCAGATTATCGAATGAATATCTGCGAAAATCTGCGTTAATCCGCGTTAAAAACAAAACTCATAAACCTTTCCGTTATGCTGAACAAGTTCTTTATTCTAATAGGAATGATGCTGGTGTCATTATTCCCTATAAACGCCCAAATATTCAAATACATCGGCATGGATAACGGACTCAGCAGCAGAAGGGTACTTTCTATCGAACAAGGAAAACAATATTATATCTGGATACTTACCCACAAAGGGGCAGACCGTTACGACGGGAAACGGTTCACACATTACGACCTGTTCCATCAAGGAAAAGCCCAAGACTTCTATCCCAACCTTAACCTCCTACGCACCGACAGCAAACAGACAATATGGGAAATAGGAAAAGATGGACACCTTTTTCGCTACAACGAACTGAAAGATTCTTTCCAGCTCACTTTCGACCTGCATCTTGCTTATCCGGAATTGAAGAAGCACCCTATATCGGCACTTTATATGGACCGTTCGGACCGGATATGGATGTGCGTGAACCAGCATTTTGTCATTTACGACATCCACTCGGGTAAACACTACCAGTTACCCCAACAGGCAAAAGGCAAAATCATTGGCATTGCACAGGCAAATGCAACCGAATATTATCTGGCATCCGAACTACAATTATACAAAATCCGGTTCGAGGATTTCCAGATTCGAGAGATATATCCCATCCATCTGCCTGCCCTCCAACTGATAGACTATATCTATTACCACCAACCTACACACCAGCTTGTCATCAATAGCCTGCTGGATAAGGTGTATGTATATAATCCGCTGCAAGAAAAGCTAACGGCACTGGGCAATTCGATGAAAGATATTGGCATTAACAATATCATCCCAGACCGTACGTACCCTGATACACTTTATATCGCTACCGATGGGAAAGGCGTTTACCGCCTGGACATGAACCGCCTGCACCTGGAACCATTTCTGCAAGAAGACCCACGCACCCCCAATAAGATGAATGGAAACATCATCAAAGATATTTACATGGACCACGCCAGACGACTTTGGAACGTGGTCTACCCTACTGGTATCACCATCTATTCGGAACAATATCCCAGTTATCAGTGGCTTGTACACTCGCCCAACAATGCCAATTCCTTGGCAAACAATTGTATCAACGACATTCTGGAAGATGCCGATGGAGACATCTGGTATGCCACCAGCAACGGCATAAGCTGTTTTGACACTCAGCGGAAGCAATGGACCAACTATCTCACTTCTTCCGACAAAGGCTCCAACGGAGAAAGTGAAAACCGCATCTTTACAGCTCTTTGCGAAGTTCGCCCCGGCCTTATCCTAACCGGAGGATACATGTCAGGAATCTATGCAATAGACAAGCAGGCCAGACGAGTGACCTTTTATCAGCAACAAAAGTTCTCACCCGAAGAAGGACCGGACAAATATATCCGATGCATCCTGCGCGATGAAGAAGGCCTTGTATGGACTGGAGGATTCTACCGCCTGAAATCGCATCATCCTCACACGCACGCCACTGCCGAGTATGACATAGGCTATCCTATTACAACATTGGTACAAAAAGACAAACAGACAATGTGGGCAGGTACCATAAACGGGGTATTCGTCCTCAACAAACAGAGTGGTGAAATCCGTCCGCTTGACAATGAAATCGAAATGGGTTGCATCAATGCCATCTGTCTGCACCCAAAAAGCCGGTATACCTATATCGGAACCTCCGGAAACGGACTGTTCGTTGCCGATGATCAAGGAAAAATCATCCGGCACTACCATACCGAAAACAGTGGCTTGGGAAGCAACAATATTTACAGCATCACGAACGACCGTGAAGGAAATCTCTACCTGGGCACAGAAAACGGACTGGCATTTTTCAACCTCTCCACTGGTACATTTACTAACTGGACCAAAGAGCAAGGTCTGCTGGCAGCAAGCTTCAACCCCAATGCAGCTATCCATAGCCGGAATGGGGAAATGATATTCGGAAGTAACGAAGGTGCCATCGTCTTGCCTGATAACATCCAGTTACCTTCCGATTTCTATAGCCATCTGGTATTTACAGACTTGAAAATCATGTACCGAACAGTACACGCGGGAGAGAAAGATTCTCCCCTTTCCCAACCGCTTGACCAAACGACACAAATCAAGCTGGGGTATAACCAGAACACTTTCTCACTCAACGTTTCATCCATCAATTTCGACAATTCATCCGACATTGCATACAGCTGGAAACTGGAAGGATTCTACGATGAATGGTCACCTCTCTCGCCCGACGGACTCATCCAATACACCAACCTCTCGCCAGGCAATTATACCCTGCACGTACGAGCCGTCCTGACCGATAATCACCAACCGATAGAAGAGCGCTCTATCCGTATCCTGATAGGACGTCCGGCATGGCTCACCTTTTGGGCATTTCTGGGCTATGCCCTTATCATCATCGGCATCACATACCTCTTGGTACGCATCAAAATGATACGCCACGAGAAACAAGTATCGCAAGAGAAAATCAATTTCTTCGTACATACCGCTCACGATATCCGTACACCGCTCACCCTCATCAAGGCTCCTTTGGGTGAAATCCTGAAAGACGAACATTTAAGCGATAAGGGAGTAATGAATCTAAACCTCGCCCTGCAAAGCACCGAAAACCTCTCTGACCTTGCAGACAATCTCATCAACTTCCAGAAAGAAAGTTACTACAGTTCACAAGCCGTAGTGTCACGACATGAGCTGGGAACCTACCTGCAAACCTACCTGAAACAATTTCAGGCATACGCCGAACAAAAAGGCATCAGCCTACATTATACCTCCACTTTCAGCCAACTGGATGTATGGATAGACCGTAATAAGATAGACTCTATCCTACGAAACCTCATCAGCAACGCCTTGAAGTACACACCGCACGGAGGAGAAATACAGATAGAATCCGGATATACCAAGAATCGCTGGACACTCTGCATCAAAGACACCGGAATCGGCATCCCCAAAGAAGACCAAAAGAAACTGTTCCGTTTCCTTTTCCGGGGCAGAAATGCTACCAACCAACTGATAACGGGTTCAGGTATCGGCATGTTGCTCACCTACCGGCTCATCCGTAATCACGAAGGAAAAATAAGTTTCACAAGTGCTGAAAACGCAGGCACCACCTTCGTCTTGAGCTTCCCCATCCGGAGCGAACATTATCAGTATCGCACCGATGAAATCCCAGGCGAAGCCTTTGCCACAATGGAAGAACGAGAAGAAATTCTTCCTGCACTTCCTCAGAAAAAGAACGTCCGGAAAGCAGCTTCCAATGCTCCTCTTATCTTAATAGTAGAAGACAACACCAGCCTGCGCACTTTCCTTGCAGAAAATCTGGCTGACACCTATCGTACAGAAGAAGCCGGCAACGGACAAGAGGCACTCAGCAAGATACGCACCCTTCAGCCCGACCTGGTCATCTCCGACGTAATGATGCCCGTAATGAACGGAGAAGAGCTATGTGGAACCCTGAAAAGTGACATTGAAACCAGCCACATACCAGTCATTCTGCTCACAGCCCTGGGAACTAAGGAGGATATCCTGCGCGGTCTACAGACCAAAGCAGACATGCATATTGTAAAGCCCTTCGACCTGACGGTACTGAAAGCAAATATCAATAACCTGTTGGAAAACCGTGAGTTTATACGTAAGCGTCTGAAGCAGGCATCATTAGACATGGAACCACCTGCCGAAGACATCCCTCTCCCATCAGGACTGGACGAAGACTTCATGCGCCGTGCCACTACTTTCATTAAGGAAAACCTAGGAGGTGAACTGACTGTAGACACCCTGTGCGCCAGCATGAACATGAGCCGCACCAGTTTTTACAACAAGATGAAGGCACTAACGGGCATCGCCCCAACGAATTCATCCGCAATATCCGTATGCAAGAAGCTGCCACCCTGCTGAAAAGCCAGCAATACACGGTAGCAGAAGTTTCCGACCGTATGGGTTTTGCCGATCCGAAATATTTCGCCGACACGTTCAAGAAATTTTATGGCGTGCCGCCCAGCGTATATAAGAAAAACGAATAACAAACCGATTAAAACAACAACATGAATTTCTACATCAAGTCATTCCTTATCTTTACCCGCATCGGGATGTTCACCATCGGGGGCGGATATGCCATGGTGCCGCTCATCGAAGACGAACTAGTCGACAAACGGAAATGGATTACCCGCGAAGACTTCCTCGACCTGATGGCACTGGCACAAACCGTACCCGGCATCTTTGCCGTCAATATAGCCATTTTCATCGGCTACAAGCTACGAAAGTTCTGGGGAGCTTTCTGGATGGCACTGGGCACCATCCTCCCTTCGTTCCTTGTTATCCTTGCCATTGCCCTTTTCTTCCAACAATTCAAACAATACCCTGCAGTGGAAAACGTGTTCAAGGGCATCCGCCCTGCTGTAGTGGCATTAATAGCTGCCCCCATGTTCAAGATGGCAAAGTCGGCACGTATTAACCGCTATAACGTGTGGATTCCCATTGTTTCCGCTCTTCTTATCTGGCTCTTGGGTTTTTCTCCCATTTATGTCATTATCCTAAGCGGACTGGGAGGATACATCTATGGGAGGTTAAAATCTAAACATTGAAAATTAGAAGTTTGCATACACCGGCTCAAACATCAACCGTTCACTATTAATTATTAATTATTAACTATTAATTATCCATATGCTTTTCCTGCAACTTTTTTACGCATTCTTCAAAATCGGACTTTTTGGATTCGGAGGCGGGTACGCCATGATATCCATGATACAAGGCGAAGTTGTGACCCGCCACGCCTGGCTCACATCGCCCGAGTTTACCGACATCATCGCCATCAGCCAAATGACTCCTGGTCCTATCGGCATCAACTCTGCCACTTATGTGGGGTATACGGCAGTAGTCAATGCAGGCTATTCGCACGCTTGGGGTATTTTAGGCTCTATTATCACGACTGGTGCCGTGGTGCTTCCTTCGTTTATCTTGATGGTCCTCATCAGCCGGTTCTTCCTGAAATACCAAAAACATCCTGCTGTGTCTTCCGTATTTAGTGGGTTACGTCCGGGCGTAGTAGGACTGCTTGCTGCTGCCGCCCTCGTATTGATGAATGGAGAAAACTTCGGCACCGCCAATGTGCAAATCATCGTCAGCATCATCCTCTTCGTAACTGTCTTCATAGCCTCCTACCGCTTTAAGGCCAATCCCATCCTGCTGATTGTACTAAGCGGTATTGTGGGATATCTGGTTTATGGATAAAACAGAAGTTCCGGATAGCCCACATCAACCAGGAAAAGAGCATGTGCAGGCACGGAAGTCCCTGCACTACAACGGTCTTTTGCTTCTATCACCCGACGGAACCCGTCAAGGGTAAGTTTGCCCCTACCTACTTCGACTAGCGTACCTACCACCGCACGCACCATATTACGGAGGAAACGGTCTGCCTGAATAGTAAACACCCATTCATCTTCGCCCACCTGTTCCCAACCAGCTTGCATGATACGGCAATTATTAGTCTTCACATCAGTATGAAGCTTGCTGAAGCTCGTAAAATCGGTGTATTCGAAAAGAACAGATGCAGCCCGATTCATTGCCTCGAAGTCAAGCGACTGAAATACACGCCATGCATAATGCCGATGGAATGGATCCTTATTTGTGGTAATATGGTACTGATACCGCCGATAAGTGGCATCAAAACGGGCATGAGCCTCGTTTGTAACCCGACGCATCCGGTAAACCGCAATGTCAGGCGGAAGCAGGCGATTCAGCTTGTCCACCATCCGAAATATATCTACCGGAGCATCAAAATCAACATGTGCCACCATCAGACGAGCATGCACACCGGCATCGGTACGCCCGGCTCCAACCACTTCCACCGGACGGCGCATCAAGACAGACAAGGCTTTTTGCAATACTTCTTGTACACTCATGCCATTGGGTTGTACCTGCCAGCCGTGATAAGCTGTGCCGTCATATCCTAAATAAATGAAATAACGTACCATTTCCCTTATCTTGCCGTTATGTGAAAACATCCTTGACGCAACTCATACTTCACATAACACCGGTCTGCCTGACGTAAGTCACGAAGCACTTCCGACAATACCAGTTTCAAGGTATCTGCACCCACATCCTGCATGGGACGCCCCTCGGGATGCTCGACTTTAGCAAATCGTTTCCAACTGATATCGAACGTAGTACCATAAAAATGACATGAGTTGAGCGAAGCATTTCCGTTGGTACGACGTAAACGCTTCACGTCATCTTTGGTGCGCAACACCGAAGTCACAATAATTTTATTCGGATTCAACCCCTTCCGACCCAATGAGTCAAGAAAATTCATGCCTATAGTATCCAGCAAGGCACTAGCCTTCGGAACAAGAAAAGGAATTGAATGTGTCAATGAGTCCATATCATAATGCCCGCACGGAGCTATGTGGGTAAGACGCGACCCGACTTCATCTTCGGCCTCTTCACGCGAAGCAATGGGACGGATGCCGATACGCTTAGCTGAAGACAACTGCACATCATTCAGGTCATTGAAACTCCGTTTATAACTTACTACCCCACGGATGTTGTGCGGATTGTTCAGCACAATACTCCGGTCAGGCTCCATACAGCTTCCCAACACAACCAAAAAGCCCCCTATTATCAGGACTGTTCGCATGAAAGTTCGTATCATTTTCTTCTTTTTTAGTACAGATTTCACAAATCTAAACAATATGGCACAAAGATAACGAGATTCAACGAAACATCCGATGAAAAAAGAAAAGAAAATGCCCGATAAGAAGCGTTAGATTAAAAGGAATGATTAAATTTGCAGAAATTTAAATACGAACAAAGACTGAATGATAGAAAAGCATATTGTACTGGAGGACATTGACCCGGTTGTCTTTTATGGCGTCAATAACGCCAACATGCAGATGATTAAAGCATTGTTTCCAAAACTACGAATCGTAGCACGTGGAAATGTCATCAAGATTATGGGAGACGAAGAAGAAATGTGCGCTTTCGAAGAAGCTATCCTTGACTTGGAAAAGCATTGTGCACAATACAATTCGTTAAACGAAGAAACCATCCTCGATATCATCAAGGGAAACAAACCTGCGGTAGAAAAAACAGGGGATGCCATCGTATACAGCGTAACGGGAAAACCCATCACACCGCGGAGTACCAACCAGCTGAAGCTAGTCAAAGAGTTCGACAAGAACGACTTGATTTTTGCCATCGGTCCTGCCGGTTCAGGAAAAACCTATACCGCTATAGCACTGGCAGTACGTGCTTTGAAAAACAAGGAAATAAAAAAAATAGTCTTGAGCCGTCCGGCCGTAGAAGCGGGAGAAAAACTGGGATTCTTACCGGGTGACATGAAAGATAAAATCGATCCTTACCTGCAACCGCTATATGATGCATTGCAAGATATGATTCCTGCCGCCAAGCTCAAGGAGTATATGGACCTGAACATCATACAGATAGCCCCGCTGGCTTTTATGCGTGGACGTACACTGAACGATGCAGTGGTAATTCTGGATGAAGCCCAGAATACCACCACACAACAAATCAAAATGTTCCTTACACGCATGGGGATGAATACCAAGATGATTGTAACAGGTGATATGACGCAAATAGACTTGCCTTCACACCAGACTTCGGGACTGGTACAAGCCCTTAAGATTCTGAAAGGAGTGAAGGGCATCGGCTTTATCGAGCTGAACAAAAAAGACATCGTACGCCATAAACTGGTGACACGTATCGTGGAGGCATACGAAAAATTCGAAGAAGAGAACAAAGGCAACAAGGTGACAAGGTCCTGAACAGTCAAGATTATCTGAAAACCTTGCCCACTGAAAACTTGTCACCTAATTAAAAATATAATAAAATATAAAACTATGAGCAAAGCATTGACAAAAACCAATTTCCACTTTCCGGGACAAAAAAGTGTATATCACGGAAAAGTACGTGATGTGTACAACATCAATGATGAGAAACTGATTATGGTGGCAACCGACCGCATCTCCGCTTTCGACGTGGTTTTGCCCGAAGGTATCCCTTATAAAGGACAGATGCTGAACCAAATCGCAGCCAAATTTCTGGATGCTACCGCCGATATCTGCCCCAACTGGAAACTTGCTACTCCCGACCCCATGGTAACCGTAGGCGTATTGTGCCAAGGATTCCCCATTGAAATGATAGTGCGCGGCTATCTGTGCGGAAGTGCATGGCGTGCCTATAAGAGCGGTGTACGTGAAATTTGTGGCGTACGTCTGCCCGAAAATATGCGTGAAAACGAAAAATTTCCTCATCCCATCATCACCCCTACCACCAAGGCGGAAATGGGTATGCACGATGAAGACATCTCAAAAGAAGAAATCCTGGCACGTGGATTAGCTACTCCCGAAGAATATGACATACTGGAACGCTATACACTTGCCCTCTTTGAACGTGGTACACAAATCGCTGCCCCAAGAGGCCTGATACTGGTAGACACAAAATACGAATTCGGCAAACACAACGGTGAAATCTACCTGATGGATGAAATCCACACTCCAGACTCAAGCCGCTACTTCTACCTGGAAGGCTATCAGGAACGCTTCGAAAACGAAGAACCGCAACGCCAGCTCTCGAAAGAATTTGTCCGCGAATGGCTGATGGACAATGGCTTCCAAGGCAAAGAAGGACAAAAAGTGCCCGAAATGACTCCAGAGATAGTATCGTCCATCAGCGACCGTTACATCGAACTTTATGAGCACATCACCGGCGAACCTTTTGTCAAAGCCGATACCGACCATCTGAGCGAACGTATCGAAAAGAACGTGATGAATTATTTGATGGAATGATAAAAATGTGACAATGTAACAATGTGAGAATATGACAATGTGCTAATGAGAGAATGTGCTAATGAGAAAATATTTTTTCTATCAGCACATTATTCATTAGCACATTAAAAAACTCATTGGCACATTAGCACATTGTTCATTATAACAATTAGCACATTAAAAAAGCTCCTATGACCCATTATCCACAAGAGAAAATCAAGCCCTATAACGAAAGCGAAGGAAAAGCAGTACAGGTAGAAAAAATGTTCGACAACATCGCACCTGCTTATGACAAACTGAATCACCTGCTTTCTTTGGACATCGACAAAAGCTGGCGGCGTAAAGCCATCCGCCTGCTTAAACCCTACCGGCCGCAACACATCATGGATGTAGCTACCGGAACAGGAGACTTCGCCATCCAAGCCTACCGTATGCTCCAACCCGAAGAATTAATAGGAACCGACATCTCGGAAGGTATGATGAACATAGGACGCGAAAAAGTAAAACAAATGCATCTCGACAAGCAGATTTCTTTCGCCAAAGAAGACTGCACGACCCTTTCTTTTCCGGATAACCGCTTTGATGCCATTACCGTAGCTTTCGGCATACGTAACTTCGAGAATCTTGATAAAGGCCTGCAAGAGATGCACCGGGTACTGGTTCCCGGAGGGCATCTTGTAATTCTAGAATTGTCAGAACCTGAATGGTTCCCGATGAAGCAACTTTACTCCATCTATTCAAAAATCGTTATCCCTAATCTGGGGAAACTGTTTTCGAAAGACAACAGTGCCTATACCTACCTGCCCAACTCCATCAAGGCTTTCCCACAAGGAGAGGCAATGCAGGGAATTCTTCGCAAAGCAGGTTTCCGGGAAGTGAAATTCAAAAGACTGACTTTGGGCGTCTGCACGCTTTATTTTGCCACTAAATAATACTTTATAAATTTTATTCTATGAAAAAATTTGGTTTGATAGGCTATCCACTGGGACATTCTTTTTCCAAAAACTTCTTCAATGAGAAGTTCGCCTCAGAAAACATCGATGCACAATATGTTAACTTCGAAATACCCACCATTGACGAGTTTCCCAAAGTAACAGCAACCAATCCCGACCTTTGCGGATTGAATGTCACTATCCCTTACAAGGAAAAAGTCATCTCTTATCTCGACCATATAGACCCTGTAGCTGCCGAAATCGGTGCGGTCAACGTCATCAAGTTCGAATGGACAAAAGGCAAGCTGAGGCTGACAGGATACAATTCTGACGTCATCGGCTTTACGCGGTCAATAGAATCACTACTTGAATCCTACCATAAAAAAGCTCTCATCTTAGGTACAGGAGGTTCATCTAAAGCTATCAACTACGGTTTGAAGCAACTCGGGCTAGAAACACGATTCGTTTCCCGAAACCGACACGATGACCATACCATCACCTACAAGGAAATCACTCCCGAAATAATGGACGAATACAAAGTTATCGTCAATTGTACCCCTGTAGGTATGTATCCGCAAGCCGACCAATGTCCTGATATTCCTTACGAATGTCTTACCTCACGACACTTACTCTACGACCTCTTATACAACCCCGACACGACACTTTTTATGAAAAAAGGAAGTGATCAGGGAGCCGTGGTGAAAAACGGACTGGAAATGCTTTTGCTACAAGCATTCGGTTCATGGGAAATCTGGAACAAATGATTTTCCGCATCTACCAGAACAAGCCATTAATAACTAATAAACAGGTTGTGCAGTGAAAAAAAAGAAAATTCTTATCAGCGCCATAGTGGGAATCCTTGTATTGGCAGGTATCTTCATTGGAGCAGGCTTGTATATGCTTGACTTTTCCTTACGGCCTATTAACCGTGGGAAAGACATAAAAGGCTCAATGACTTACATACGCGAAACTTATCCACAAGTTGTGCCTTGGATAGACAGTCTGACACAATGCAATGCATTACGCGATACTTTTATCACTGCTCCCGATGGTATCCGCCTGCATGCATTCTATGCCTATTCTTCCAAACCTACGGCAAATACTGCAGTTATCATACACGGATATACAGATAATGCCATACGCATGTTTCATATCGGATACCTCTATAACCACTCGCTTGATTTCAATGTATTGTTGCCCGACCTGCGCTATTCCGGTTTGTCAGAAGGTGATGCTATCCAAATGGGGTGGCTTGACAGGAAAGACGTAATGCAATGGATAAATGTAGCCCCCCACCTTTTTGGCGATTCTCTCCGTACTGTAGTTCACGGCATTTCAATGGGAGCAGCCACAACAATGATGCTTTCAGGCGAAGAGCTTCCGACTTACATTAAATGTTTTGTAGAAGATTGTGGCTATACCAGTGTATGGGACCAGTTTGAAAAAGAACTGCAAGGAATGTTTCACCTGCCTGCATTCCCCTTGCTGTATATCACCAGTTGGATATGCCAACTTCAGAACGGATGGAACTTTCACGAAGCTTCAGCACTAAATCAAGTGGAGAAATGTCACCTCCCGATGCTATTCATTCATGGTGGAAACGATGATTTCGTCCCTACCTATATGATATACAAGCTCTACGATGCTAAGCCTCAACCCAAATCCTTATGGGTTGTACCAGGAGTAGACCATGCACACTCCTACCGTGACTATCCTCAGACATATACAAAAAAAGTACAAGACTTTATAATGCTTTATCTTTCTCCTAAGCCTAGCAAATAAGTTGGTCTACACCTTTCATATTCCCCAATTAACGAATGTCCTCATTTAGCCAATCCGGCTGAATTGAAAACGCAGTAGTACTGCATTTGCCGATGAAGTTATATCCATAAGCAGATGCAGTATATATTCAACCGCAGATGCAGTATATATTCAACCGCGTATGCAGTATATATTCATTTTTCAGAGGTATGTATCGATTGTTGGCGGCATTCATTTAATGACAAATTCTACATACCGGAAAAATAAAGAATCATCCTCTTCATCGGAGAAGATAACCCTTGTAGTAGCCATACGCCAGGTATCCCTAAAAAAATGGCATATGAAATGATCTCGCCATTTTCATATGCCATTCTTATAAAATAATCCTAACTTGCCGGGGTTGGGAATCAATTACCTTCTTCCCTACAACAACAATCATGCCATCGTACCACCCACAATATCAAGCAATTCATTGGTAATTGCCTGCTGACGGCTCTTATTATAAAGCAATGTAAGCTCTTGAAGCAAGTCATTGGCATTATCCGTAGCAATCTGCATCGCCATCGTACGTGCTGCATGTTCGGCTGCAGCCGAGTCAAGCAAAACGGTATAAATCTTCAGACGCAGTACCTTGGGTAATAGTTCCTGCATCACCTGTTCTGCCGAAGGCTCAATAATATAATCAGCTTCCATGTGGAATTTCCGCGTATCGTCTTCCCCTTCTTGATTTTTCTGCTCTGCAGACAAATCAAGCGGCAAATACGCCTCTTTGGTCAGAATCTGCGAAGATGAAGACTTAAAATGGTTGTACAGCAAGATGACCTCCTGAATTTCATCAGCCAAATAACGGTCAATAAGCTCCTCTGCCAAATCGGATGCTTCTTTGTAATTGGGCTTTCCACTCATGTGTTGATAGTCACCCATTGGAGTGTATCCCATCTTCTTGACAGCATCAGCCACCTTACGTCCTACCGGATAAATCAGGATATCATCCTTCCGCACTGCCTGAGCATATTCTGCTACCGTTTCCTGCAAATGGCGAATCACATTTGCATTGAATCCCCCACACAAACTACTATTCGATGCAAACACGACAATCGCAATCTTCCTCACATCACGTTTCACAATGAAAGGCGACTCCACACTTTGTCCCGAACTTAAAAAATTAGTGAGCATATGGTGCAGTCTTCGTTCGTAAGGAAGCATATTTTCAATGTCGCCTTGCGCCTTATGGAGCTTGGCAGAGGCTACCATCTTCATCGCCGAAGTGATTTTCAGCGTCCCGTTGATGGAATTGATTCTTCCTTTTACTTCTTTCAGTGATGCCATGATGATTATTTGTCTTTAAATTGTCCTACAGTGTCTGCCGCTACTTTTTCGATGATTGTTGTCACCTCGTCATTGATTTTTCCACTTGCCAACACATCCAATACATCTTTTTGATGATTAGCACGCATCGTAGTAAGAAACGCATCCTGAAATGCGCGAACCTTATCAATAGGAATATCACGCATCAACGAGTGTGTTCCACAATACAAGATGGCAACCTGCTCGCCTACCGGCATCGGTGAATACTGAGGCTGGATAAGCAACTGGTTGTTCTTACGGCCACGGTCGATAGCCATGGCAGTAACGGGGTCCATATCACTACTGAATTTAGAGAAAGCCTCCAGTTCGCGATACTGAGCCTGATCAATTTTCAACGTACCTGCCACTTTCTTCATACTCTTGACCTGTGCGCTACCACCGACACGGGATACAGAAATACCCACATTGATGGCAGGTCGGAAGCCTTGGTTGAACAAGTCTGTTTCCAAGAATATCTGACCATCGGTAATAGAAATCACATTGGTAGGAATATAAGCCGAAACGTCGCCTGCCTGTGTCTCGATAATAGGCAACGCGGTAAGCGAACCACCCGCTTTCACCTTCCCTTTCAGGCTTGCAGGCAAATCGTTCATGGTTTCTGCCACCTCTTGCTGGCTGATAATCTTTGCCGCACGCTCCAACAGACGAGAATGCAGATAGAAAATATCGCCCGGATAGGCTTCACGGCCTGAAGGGCGGCGCAAAATCAAAGATACTTCACGATAAGCGACAGCCTGCTTTGACAAGTCATCGTAAACAACTAACGCATGACGGCCCGTATCGCGGAAATATTCACCGATAGCTGCACCTGCAAATGGTGCAAAATACTGCAAGGCTGCAGGATCGGATGCAGTAGCAGCTACCACAATCGTATAATCCATCGCACCTTTTTCGCGCAATACATTTACAAGGCTCGCAACAGTGGAACCTTTCTGACCTACTGCCACATAAATGCAATATACAGGATCTCCTGCTTCGTAATTATGACGCTGGTTGATAATAGTGTCGATGGCAATAGCTGTCTTACCTGTCTGACGGTCACCAATAATCAACTCACGCTGTCCACGTCCAATAGGAATCATGGCATCAATAGCTTTCAGACCTGTCTGTAACGGTTCAGTCACAGGCTGACGGAAAATTACTCCCGGTGCCTTGCGTTCCAAAGGCATTTCACAAGTATCTCCTCCTATTTCACCACGTCCGTCCAAAGGTACCCCTAACGGGTCGATAACACGTCCCAACATACCTTCTCCTACATTAATAGAGGCAATACGATTAGTCCGCTTAACGACCATCCCTTCTTTCACTTGATCGGTAGGTCCCAACAAGACGGCTCCGACATTGTCTTCCTCCAGATTCATCACGACTCCCATAAGTCCGTTCTCAAACTGGAGCAACTCATTGGCTTCAGCATTACGTAATCCGTAAATACGAGCCACGCCATCGCTCACCTGAAGCACGGTACCTACTTCATCGAATTTCAGAGAAGTGTCTATTCCTTGCAACTGCTGGAGTAACACTTCCGAAACTTCACTGGGTTTGATATTATTATTTTCTGGCATAAGCTTAATAAATTGAATATTAAGAATCAGAAATAGAAAGTTGGAGAAGCTCATGGCTTCTCCCCTTTCAAAATTCTCAATTCTATTAAATGATTCTCCTGTTTTTTGCTATAAACTGCTGTTTCACACGCTTTAACTGATTAGCCACACTGGCATCCATCCGATACCCGGCGACCTCTACGATATAACCACCAATCAGTTCAGAATCCACTTTCGTATCCAATTCAATAGTAGCATTATTGTTACTTTTTGACAAAGACTTTTTCAAGTAGTCTTCCAATTTGGGTGATGGCACAGCAGTCATTAACTTGCCGATGAGAATGTTGTTATCCTCACGATACAAATCAATGTACGACCAGGTCATGAACTGCAAGAATTTTTCTCTTTTTTCTTCTAATACCAGACTAAAGAAACGCATCAGCTCGTCGCTTACATTGGCTCCGCCAGCTGCTTCATGCAATAATTTCAGCTTTGTCTGGACATCCAATACAGGATTCTCCACTGCATGACGCAAATCGGCAACACGGTCAAAATAGGTAGCAAGTCTTTTCATTTCCTGATACACTTTGTCTTCCTTATTCACCGTCTTGGCATAAGCAAGTAATGCCTTTGCATAACGTCTGGAAACAACTCCCGTATTCATAACCTAATTATTTTTTTGAAGATTCAAGCATTTCATCCAGCATACGGTCTATCAAAGCATTTTGCTCTTTGGCATCAATAAGCTTGCTCCGCATAATCTTTTCAGCTATTTCGACTGAAAGCACAGCTACTTGACGACGAATATCGCGGATTGCACTTTCCTTTTCAGTCTCAATCTGCTTTTTCACTTCTGCCATCAGACGCTGGCCTTCAACTATAGCCTTATCTTGAGCATCTTTCACGATGCGGTCACGTGTGACGGCAGCCTCACTCAAGATGCGGTTTTGCTCTTCACGTGCCTGAGCCAAGATCTTTTCACCCTCAAGCTTCACGTTTGCCAATTGTTCATTGGCTTCACGTGCTGCTTTCAGCGAATTGTCAATATATGCTTTCCGGTCCTCTACTGCCTTAATGATTACGGGGAATCCATATTTCGCCAACAAAACGAAAACGACACCAAACGTAATAATCATCCAAAACACTAGCCCCGGATCCGGAGTTAATAATCCCATAAGCTACATTTTTTTTACAAGAACAATGTCAACAAGCAAACCACAATGGCGATAAGGGCAACACCTTCGACCAAAGCAGCAGCAATAATCATATTCATACGCAAATCACCAGATGCTTCCGGCTGACGAGCCATAGCTTCCATGGCAGCACCACCGATTTTACCGATACCGATACCTGCACCCAATACTGCGATACCTGCGCCGATAGCAGCGCCCAATTTACTAATGCCAACACCTGCAGCAGCCTGCAATAAAACTGATAATAACATAATTCTAAAAATTTAATTGGTTATACTTTTTAATTTATTGTCCTTTTTATTCATGATGTTCTTTCACTCTCGACAAACCGATAAACACCGCCGAAAGCATCGTGAACACATACGCTTGGATGAATGCGACCAAAAGTTCAAGTGCATTCATAAAAATACCGAATGCCACAGCGACAACCGTCATCGAACCATTGATGACAGCACCGGCCTTAACTGTGATGAAAATGATAGCAATCAAACTCAACAAAGCAGCATGCCCCGCCATCATATTGGCGAAAAGACGAATCATCAAGGCAAACGGTTTAGTGAATATACCGAAGAATTCAATCAACGGCATCATAGGAATAGGGACTTTCAGCCATGTAGGAACCTCAGGCCAAAAAATCTCTTTCCAATATGCCTTTGTACCAAAAATATTGGTAAAAAGGAAAGTACATATTGCCAGCACCATAGTAATAGCAATATTACCAGTCACTGTAGCACCTCCTGGGAATATTGGAATCAATCCCATCAGATTATTCACCAGCACAAAGAAGAAAGCAGTCAGCAAATAAGGAGCATAGCGTTTGTAATCCTCCCCTATACAACCTTTGATCACATCATTGTATATGGACATTACTGTCGCTTCAACCATTCCCACACCACCCTTTGGGGCACCTTGTTCCAAAGCATGTTTTTTATACCAACGTGCACAACTTAACATAATCACTACCAATAAGGCACTGTTGATGAATAAGCCTAGCACATTTTTAGTAATGGAAATGTCAATGGGTCTCACCTCTTCGCCAGCAGCATTCCTCTCCACTATCTTGCCGTCATAAGCTCCTCCTTCGGCAATGTACAGACCTTCATATTCTTTTCCTTCCGCAAGATGGGAAGAACAAAACACATGCCAGCCCGTACTGCTTTTCACAATGACTGGGAGCGGAATGGTGAGATGTGTATCACCTACTGTGACCACGTGCCACTCGTAAGCATCACCGATATGCCCGAAAATAAGTTCGTTCACATCTATATCTTCTTCACCGCCGGTCTCCGCCCTCAGCGTCATTGTCGGAATTGCCGACAACAGCAGCAGCGTCAATACTATGTACCGTATTCTTTTCATTTTTTACTTGTTTACTTAATTTCAGTTTCGCTTCAAAGCGAAGGAAGAAACGGGTCTCGAAAACCAGAAACGCAAAATAATAAAAGACAAAAGCCGCCACAAAAGCCACTACGTCTTCTTTTATCACGAATCCATAGGAAACCAGTATCAAAGCACTTAATATCAATTTCAGCACTTTACATATCAGGTAAGTCATTGCTATCTTGTCCGTTCCTAATTCATAACCGAATGCGAACATAAAGATGTATAAAAAACCAAACAGATAAAAGAACACAGGGATAATCGGAAACCAAACAAAGTACCACGTTGGAATAACGAAATGAAAAATCAATCCCATTCCTGCTGTAAGAACAATGCTTGCCACAGTAAGCTCCTCTATGAATTTCTTCTTTACGGTCTTCAAATACATTTTGCCAATACAGCTTTAACTTTGCTACATCTCTCTTTTTCAGAGTTCAGCGCAAACTGATATCTGATTGTCTCTGACTTCTACGAATCCACCCTTAATTTGCAAGGACTGCGATTCTGTCCCAGTCGTATACTTCACTTCTCCAGCCATCAACGATGAAATCAGCGGCGCATGATTCACCAACACTTGGAACTCTCCAAGTTCTCCTGGTAAAACAGCCATATCTACTTTTCCCTCGAAAATAGTACGTTCAGGTGAAGCGATAACCAGATGAAGTTCTTTCATTAGTCATTCATTTTTAAGTTTGTCAGTCCTTCAGCTTATTTGTTTCTTACTTACAGTTTCTATAGCCTAGCTCACTATAGAATAAAAAAACAAAAAACTTAAAACCAAAATCCTTATCCTTTCGCAGCCGCAAGCAATTTCTCGCCTTTCTTGATAGCATCTTCAATCGTTCCCACATTCAAGAATGCCTGTTCAGGCAAGTAATCTACCTCACCATCCAGAATCATCTTGAAACCTTTAATCGTATCTTCAATGGAAACCATTACACCCGGTACACCAGTAAACTGTTCGGCAACAGCAAACGGCTGTGACAAGAAACGCTGTACACGACGCGCACGATTCACGGTCAGACGATCTTCATCAGATAATTCATCCATACCCAAAATAGAAATGATGTCTTGCAATTCCTTATTACGCTGCAGAATCTGTTTTACACGTTGGGCAGTCTCATAATGTTCTTTCCCCACAATCAGCGGATCCAAGATACGTGAAGTAGAATCCAACGGGTCTACAGCCGGATATATTCCTAACTCCGTAATCTTACGGCTCAACACCGTTGTGGCATCCAAGTGTGTAAAAGTTGTAGCAGGTGCCGGGTCCGTCAAGTCATCAGCAGGCACATACACCGCTTGTACAGAAGTGATGGAGCCATTCTTGGTAGAAGTGATTCGTTCCTGCATCTGTCCCATTTCAGTAGCCAGCGTAGGCTGATAACCCACAGCCGAAGGCATACGTCCCAACAAAGCAGATACCTCAGAACCAGCCTGAGTGAAACGGAAAATGTTATCGATGAAGAACAAGATATCACGGGGACCGTTTTCACCCGTTTCACGGTCACGGAAAGACTCTGCAAGCGTCAGACCAGACAAAGCCACGGACTGACGTGCACCAGGAGGCTCATTCATCTGGCCAAACACCATGGATACCTGTGACTTCTCCACTTCCTTGTAATCCACCTTCGACAAGTCCCAATTTCCTTCTTCCATACTCTTCAGAAACTCATCACCATAGCGGATAACCCCAGATTCAATCATTTCTCTCAACAAGTCATTACCTTCACGCGTACGTTCACCTACACCGGCAAAGACAGAGAAACCATTGTGTTTCTTGGCAATGTTGTTAATCAACTCTTTGATAAGCACGGTCTTTCCTACACCCGCACCACCAAACAAACCAATTTTACCTCCTTTTAAATAAGGCTCCAAAAGGTCGATAACTTTAATACCTGTAAAAAGAACTTCTTGTGATGTAGCCAGGTCTTCGAACTTAGGCGGCTCACGGTGAATCGGGAAACCATCTTTTTTATCCAGTTCCGTCATACCGTCAATCGCATCACCTACGACATTCATCACACGTCCTTTAATCTGATTTCCTACCGGCATAGAAATCGGATGACCGGCAGGTACGACTTCCATTCCACGCTTCAATCCGTCCGTACTGTCCATGGCAACGCAACGTACGGTATCCTCACCGATATGTTGCTGCACTTCGATTACCAGCGTACGCCCATCGTTACGAACGATAGTCAACGCATCGTGGATTTTCGGCAAGGATTTTTCCACATCCTGTCCTTCTTCCAATTTGAAGTACACATCGACCACCGGACCGATGACCTGCGAAATGTGTCCAACGATTTTTGACATAAGCTTTACTCTTTTTATTATAGATTCAATATTCTGTGTTACCTGAAACAAGTTTTACAATTGTTCAATGTTTGACCAAATCATCTATGCAAATTTAAATAAATATCTTATAAACCTGTCATTCTACATAACATTTTTTTATAAAAAAACCACTTTTCCCACCTAACGTGAAACAAGATATTAACATGACTGTCATTACAGCTTACTTTTTAAACAATTATTCACAGAAAAAGTTCTGAAAACGGTATCGTGTGCGAGAACGACAAATTTATCCGACAATCGTAGCTACCACTCTGCGCGCCCCACCATAATCCCTGAACTCGCATAAATAAATACCTTGCCAAGTACCCAAATTCATATGTCCATCCGTAATGGGAATAGTCAGTGACACCCCCGTCAAACTACATTTGGCATGACTGGGCATGTCATCCGAACCTTCATCAGTATGAGTGTAATAAGGCTGATTTTCCTTCACTAAATCATTATAAATACATTCCATGTCATTTCGCACGCTGGGATCATAATTTTCATTGATGCTCAATGCACAACTGGTATGTTTTACAAACAAATGTAACAGACCTTTTTCTGGAAGTACAGGCAAATGGCTTGCAACCTCCTGAGTAATCAAATGAAATCCTCTTCTTCGAGGTTTCAACGAAAATTCAACTTGCTCAATCATAAGTCACTTACTTTTTATGCATCCAAATCCCGTCCACCTTCCGACGGACCATAACTATATTCAAGACAGACACCAGTAAAAAGACACACGCTCCCGTCAACAAAGCCGGCAACAGACTTTCATTTCCCGCATCAGGAAGCAACGAAGTTATCACAGGCAAATAAGTTCCGCGTATCCCTATTACGATAGCTATGCCCAGCAACAACACAGACAGATTCAGCACAACAGCCAACATTTGATAGGGTCTTGCCACCTGCGCCGGACTATAACCTATCAACAACAATGTTTCCAGCTTTCGCATATTTTTCTGCAACAACAGATAAATACTAAGTATCAAAATATAGAAAGACAAAACGCTTATCAACAAACCGACAGACAAAACCACCCCGACAATCAATTTCAAAAACCAAACTGTCTTTCCAGCTTCCAGTTCGTTCCCTTCCATCTCATAGCCTTTGCGCTGGACAAACTGCACGATGCGTTCATCGGCTGGATTACCCACCTCAACAATCAATCGTGAAGGCTCAGCCTCAACTCCTGTGCTGAAACGTGCATTTGCCCAACGTATAAAAGATTCAGGTACCAATATTGTATTCAACCTACTGGAAAAACCTACGATATGACCTTTCATTTGCTCGGTTTTCCCATTCCCGACCAAACGGATATCCAAATTTACCATACCGATAATCCCTTCAGACAACTGAGGCAAATTCCGACTTTGCGCAAACCCGAAATTATACAAGTTCAAATAATTACGAGGAATGATGATAGGAATGACATTCGACTCGGGATTGAATTTCCATTCCTCCGACTGCACATCGACATACGCATCTGGAACCGATTCAAAAAACAAATCGGTAGACATCTTGATGCCTTGCAACCCCATTCCAGCCATCACTTTAAATTGAGAAGGTAAAAAACTACCCACACGCTTCACGAATGGCTGTTCTTCTATCTCTGCAATATCTCCAGCTGAAAATGTGGTCTGCTTGCCTACAATTGTACCTAACGTACTTACTTTCTTACTTATAATGATATAGTCACCTTTCAAAAAACTGTTTTCCTGAGTGAACATAGGCAAAACATCCCGATAAAACTGTACAGCAAGCAACACGATTACCATTCCACACACGTTTGCCAATGAAAAACCCAGTAATTGAGAAAGGCTGATATGCTGCTTCAATAACTTCCAAATCATATTTTTATAATGAACATTTTATGATTAAACTACAATGACAACACCCTATCGTATTCCAAAGGCAAATGTTTACCAATGGACGTCACCACCGCCCCTGCACCACGTTTACCGATTTCTTCACAAAGTATATCTGCCATCACTTTGCTGTTTCCATCGTCAAGGTGACTGATTGGTTCATCCAAGAAAATAAAGTCAAACGGTTGGCACAAGGCACGAACAAACGCCACACGTTGCTGCTGCCCGAATGACATGCGGCTTACCTTTTGCTCTTTTTTTTCATCAATCCCCAAACGCAAAAGCCACTCGTCAACCTGTTTCCGCGAAGCATAGCGGGTCAATGCATTCTTCAACCGGATATTCTCGATTGCGCTCAATTCTCCGAACAACCTCATTTCCTGAAAAAGCATACTCAACGAACGTTTTCGCAAATCCACCCATTCACGCACCGAAAAACTGCGCACATTACGCCCGTCAAAAGTAATGATACCCTGGTAATCTTTCCGATACCCATAAATAAAACTACAAAGAGAAGATTTACCTGTACCCGAAGCTGCCTCCAGCAGATAAATCTTCCCTTTTTGAAAGGTTATCTGCCGATGCCATACATCTGAGATAACCATATCCTTGCCGGCAAATACTTCCGGCAACGTTTGTTGCAACTCTATTGTTTCCATTGTCTTCCATTCTTTATTCTTCCATTCGGGAACGATACCCATTGCTCTGACAAATACCGTCCCGAACGCATGAATCACACTTTAATTTATCGAACTCAACAGCACACGGAGAATATTTTGCTTCTTGTCTTTCATTACCAGTTCCATCCGTGACTTTTCCGCATCAACCGATTCAATGACAAGGTAATCCAACCCCTTCACAAACCTGAGCGCCTGCATTTCAGGACGGTCTGGAAATGATTGCCCAGTTTCCAGCAACGCAGCAAGGTTCATTGCATAAAAACAACGTTTTCCCTTCACTTCCTTCCCCCACGGGCAATCACGCAAAGAGAGTCCTTCCACAGATGCATCTACCAACCGGGAATCATTGGTAAAATAAAACTTTCCGTCAGAGACCCCAAACCAGAAAGACAAACTTCCAGGACGCATGCCAAGCATACTGCCATCCATCATCCAAAATTCGTATGCAGAAGTTCCACGGTTTATCAGTTTCATCTGCCCGCCTGTCAGCAAGAGCAAAGGCTTCAAGTCCTCGAATGTCTGAAGAAAGCCATTATCTGTCACATCAGCATACGCAATAAACTTATTCGCCAGCAAATCACCCGCAATTGCCATATCTCCTTTCAATGCACTGAATATGGCCTCAAAATCGACAGGCATCATCGAATTTTCCAACTGGTTATTGAACACTGGATGCTCTTTCAACATTTCATACGCCTTCTTTCCATCCACATTCACCGATAACCAGAAACCCGTATTGGCAGGGAAAAAATCCAAATACTTGCCCGTCACCTTCCCGAACACTTGCATTTGCCTGTCTTTCATCTGCTTCATCACAGGATCCGTTGTCAGGTCAGTAAAGTCAACGGTCATCTTCCCTTCTCCAAAAGTAACCTCCGCCATACATTTCACATCCTTCATCTTCATGTCGCCGGAAATACCCATCATCATCGGAGTCACGTAACGTCCGGGAATCAAATCAAGCGTTCCCAAAGCTATGACATCTCCATTCCCACTCTTCATCCTCGCAAAATCCGAAGTGGCACGATAACCTTCTTTCTCGCCTTGGCGCAACAACATCGAAGCAGTATGCAACAGATCTTGCGGTGCACCTCCATTAGGGTCGGCCAACAACAGTAATGCATCTGACGTGTAGGCCGCAAGCACATTTCCCATAACCGTCCACGAACAACCATTCTCTTCCATCGGCATTGAACAAATCTGTTGCTTGCTCAAAGCCTTGAATAACTCTTCCAGCTTCCCCTCGTCAGACACACGTGCCAACATCCCGGCCGAAATAGATTGCGATTCCATAAAAAAATAAAGATTCCTGCGAAAATCAATACCACTTTCCGAAGGGTTTTCAATTATCTTGTCTATTAATTGCCCGGAGCCTTGCATACCACTTTTCAATGCATCTCCCAGCCTTTGCACAGCGTTTTTTCCTGTTTCTCCCGACAATCCGCTTTTATCGACAATAGACACGGGATTGACGGATATCACCAAAGCAGCGTCTTCGGGCAAAGCAGATTCATATTCATTTCCGCCTGTACAAGACACCATCATCCCCACAAGCATCGTCCAACAGACCATCCAGGCACTTATTGTCTTCTTCTGTATCATAACATTTATATATTAAAAAATTTATTATTAATATCCGCATCTACCCCCATCTAACTAAGTTGAAAACGCAATAGTACTGCATTGGCAGATGAAGTATATATCCATAGGCGGATGAAGTATATATTCAATCGCAGATGAAGTATATATTCATTCGCACATGCAGTATATATTCATTTTTCAGGGGTACATATTGGCTGTTTGCAGACATTCATTTTATTATTTATTCATTCACATGTGCCAAGTTCATCAAATGCACCGATACCAATGCCGCCGTCTCCGTCCGCAGCCTTGACTTTCCCAGGCTTACCGGCTGGAAGCCGAAAGATTCCGCCAGCTTTACTTCTTCCGGACTAAAGTCACCTTCAGGCCCCACCAGTACCACTGCTCCAGCTTCCGGATTCAGCACGTTCCTTAACAAAGGCTTTTCTCCCTCATAACAATGAGCTATGAATTTTTGTCCCGGAAAGTCCTTACACACGAACTTGGCAAAATCTACCATTCCATTCACCAAGGGTTTCCGTGCTTTTAGCGACTGCTTGACTGCGGATATCACAATTTTCTCAATACGCTCATTCTTCACCACTTTACGTTCCGAAAAACGGCAATTCAAAAATGTCAGTTCATCAAAACCAATCTCGGTAGCCTTCTCCACAAACCACTCCGTACGGTCTATGTTCTTCGTAGGAGCCATGGCAAGATGCAAATGTCCTGTCCAAAGCGGTTCCTGAGCAATGGTTTCAATAACCTTTACACGGCACCGCTTCCCGGCCATGCCATCTATCAAAGCCTTGTAGAAAAACCCCTTTCCATCGGTCAACAAGACTTCATCTCCCACGGTAAGCCGCAGCACACGCAGACAATGAGCCGCCTCTTCTTCGGGCAACTCCGCTTTAGTCCTTATGTCAGGCGTATAAAATGTATGCATAATCCCTCCCTGTATTAGTTTTTATTGTTTTCCTCATTTTCCCGTTTGCGGATTTCATCCCGCAATTGCGACGCGCGTTCATAATCTTCACACTGAACCGCCTCATCCATCGCCCTTTTCAGCATATCAATATCTACCGAGTTGATTGACATCGTATAGCTGGAACCGTCCGAAAAAATATTGCGCAAATGTTCTTTTTCCAAAATATCTTCGTATACATAAAGCGGGAAACCTGCCCGCAATGACAACACAATGGCATCCGACGTACGCGCATCTACTACATCCACTTCCCCATCGGCTCTCCTTATATATAAATAGGTGGAATATATTCCATTCTTCACTTGATAAATAACCCCTTTCAGACATTGCAGACGACCAACTGCCATCACATTCAACAACAAGTCGTGCGTAAACGGACGTGGCGGCCTATAGTGCATTTCCGCCATTTTGATGCCCTGCGCTTCAACCGCCCCGATAATCAATGCCAGTTTCCGTTCCTCTCCCCCAACTTCTTCCAAAACCAACGCAAACGAATCTGACGGTTTCAAGACCGATGACATATCCAGAATCTTCAGTTCAACCTCTTTCATTCCTTCACGTGTTTATATTTAAAGACGATGGCAAACAAGACTGCCACCACCAATGCGTATGCAGCAAAAACAAACCAAGCACGGCTCCATCCCTCTACCTGAGGAAGCGAACTGTTGAAGTCGACAAAACGATTGACCACCGCCTGCGCACTCAGCGTACCGATGGTAGCTCCCAAGCCATTGGTCATGATAATGAACAGCCCCTGCGCGCTGGAACGCACATCCACATCCGTTTCTTTGTCGACAAACAAAGAGCCAGACACGTTGAAAAAATCGAAAGCCACACCATACACAATCATCGAAAGGATAAACATCCACACACCTTCACCCGGATTTCCAAAACCGAACAAGCCAAAGCGCAATACCCACGCCACCATTGCGATAAGCATTACCTTCTTGATGCCGAAACGACTCAGGAAAAAAGGTATCAGCAGGATACAGCACGTCTCGCTAATCTGCGACAAGGAAATAAGTAAATTGGCATGCTGAACGCCGAACGTATCAGCATACTCAGGAATAGCACTGAAACTCGTAATATACGGATTGGCAAAACCATTGGTAATCTGCAAAGAAACTCCCAGCAACATGGAAAATATAAAAAAAACAGCCATCTTGCGCCGGCGGAACAACAGGAAAGCTTTCAACCCCAATGCCTCAGCCAATGATTTCGTACCTCCACCGCCACGATTTACCGGACAAGCAGGAAGTGTGTTGGCATAAATAGCAAGCAGAACACCCCAACCAGCACAAACAAAGAACTGCATATAATTGGATTGGAATCCCCACAAATCCACCAGCCACATAGAACAAATGAAGCCAATCGTGCCACACGTACGAATGGGTGGAAAAGCCTTGATAGTATCCAGCCCTGCGCGGTCAAGGGCGGAATAAGCTACTGAATTCGACAATGCCAATGTAGGCATATAAAATGCCACACTCATTGAATAAAAAGCAAACAGAACAGGAAACGAAACCTGGTCGCCTGCCGTCAAGCCATAATAACCTGCACCCGCCATAAACAGAGCAGCCAGCAAATGACTCAGCCCCAAAAGCCGCTGGGCAGGCACCCAACGGTCGGCTATGATACCCAAAATCGCCGGCATGAACAAGGAAACGATACCTTGCATAGCATAAAATATCCCGATGTGACCTCCCAGCCCAATTCCTGCCAGATACGTCCCCATCGAAGTCAAGTAAGCCCCCCACACAGCAAATTGCAGGAAGTTCATCACTATCAATCGAACTTTGACATTCATATTCGCTTCATTTAATCATATATACTCCAAATAAAAAACAATGAAACAAATATACGGAAAGATTATGACTTTACAAATTGTGAAACAAGAAAATAAAAAACTGATTTCAAGCATGCCTTTTAATGAACATAAGTGAGTTAGCCGTTTCACATAAGTAAGTTATGCGTTTCACATAAGTAAGTCAGTCCTATCACTTATGTTCGTTTGAGAGTGTCAGCATGTGAATGTGTCCTGCAACGACATCAGCAAAACGCACAAATCCATACCGCGCATAGTATGAAAATAGAAAATAAGGACATTCATAAAATAGAAAACCATAGATTGAAAAAAAATAGTTTTAAAAACTTGCCAAATTCAAAGAAAAGCCATACCTTTGCAGCCGGAAAAGAAAAAGAAAGATTTTCAATTTAATCAAAACCTATTAAAGGCTTGTTAAGAAGAATGTCATTCTTTTCAGTAGCAATGAAAGGACAAACCGGTCCGGCAATTGCTACAAAAGTTCAGATGGCGCTTTCGTCTAGTGGCCTAGGACGCGGCCCTCTCACGGCTGAAACACGGGTTCGATTCCCGTATGCGCTACCAACCTAAATTATATTGGAAGTTTGGGTGAGTGGCTGAAACCAGCAGTTTGCTAAACTGCCGTACGGGTTACCGTACCGGGGGTTCGAATCCCCCAGCTTCCGCTGTAACTACTGGACAGAAGTGAATAAGGTTCCACAAATCAATGATTTGTGGAACCTTTTTTTACAACTAAAAGTCCACAAAAAACAACATTGTATCTTGTATTATATATAATACATTCAGGGCAAACGCATCTAAATTATACAGATTATCATCTACAGCAGCATTACACGTCCTCCAAAGACCGCCTTTGGATACCCCAAAACGTATATCCCAAGGGCAGTGTTTTGCAGAAATCAAATGCGTCGGCCCTGATAGTACCGTATCTTGATTTTATCAATAAGCATTTTTTTCACCATGAATGGCATTACGGACTGTGCGGTAGATGATATATAAATCCAACCCGAAACTCCAGTGCTCAATATACCAGATATCACCTAAGATACGTCCTTCCATATCTTTTAATTCTTTGGTTTCCCCCCGATATCCCGTCACTTGGCTCCAGCCTGTTATGCCTGGCTTAACAAAATGACGTACCATATATTTATTAATCAATTTAGAATATTCTTGTGTATGTTTCAGCATATGGGGACGTGGTCCGACTATACTCATGTCACCTAGTAATACGTTGATAAATTGAGGCAATTCGTCTATATTGGTTTTACGCATAATATCCCCCCATCTTGTTTTACGCGGATCATTTTTAGTAGCTTGTACGGTATCAGCATCTTTGTTGACCTTCATAGAGCGGAATTTGATGCAATAAAATTCCTTATCGTTCAGTCCATTACGTTTCTGGCGGAAAAATATCGGACCAGGCATGGTTAATTTGGTAACGATAGCCACAATGATAAAAATGATAGGAAAGAAAGTACATAAGAACAAGAGTGAAAATGCAATATCGAAAGCACGTTTCAAGAACTTGTTTTCCGGACGGCTTAAAGGGTCTGGGCGCAAACTGAGGTAAGGCACATTACCCATCATATTGAAATATACCCGGTTATGTAGATAGTTGCGAAGATTAGGAACGCTGTAAAAATGTACCACATTATTCTCGCAATAATTGATAATGGGCAAAATGACATCTGCTTTTCGCGATGGAAGACAACAGAAAAGATAATGAATATAAGGATGAGCAGAAAGATAGTGTTCCACTTCTTCCGGCTTGCCTAGATAAGTGCAATGTTCATTATCCATGTTAGGATTTGGTTCATCATCAAAATATCCCACAACCCCATAACCACTTGCCGGGTCATCGGTCAATTCATGGTATAACTCGATATTGTTTGGAGTACTTCCCACCAAAACTACATAGTGTATGTTTTTTTTGTTGTTCCGGTAAATTTTCAGGCATGTGCGGAACATAAGCCTGTATATACTTATAATAAGGAATAAGGCAGACAGATAAGCTGCATAAAATAATGATATGACATTAAAATGCATACCTACCGTTAATAAAACCCCACTTACGATGGTAAAATAGAATACATTACGAAATACACGTGCGACAATTTGATACGAATGTACCTTTTGTCGATGTAATATAACCCCTCCACGCATTGTGCATAATAAATAGCAAAGCGACATTACTATAAGGATCTGGGGTAAACTGGAATTAAACGAAACAGGCTTGTCCATCATGTTGGCCCAATAATAAAAAGCATAAAACAATCCATTACATAGGCATAAGTCCCCCATTATCACAAAAGCCTGGATGATACTGTTGTATCTTAGGATGCGATTGCTATTACTCTCCATATAAAATAAGGTTTTAGTTAGACTTTATTTAGTAATCAATTCCTTTAAAATAGTTTCTTCGTCTTTTGCCTGTCTGTTTGTTTATTGTGCAAAGATTGTAGAAATTTTAAAGAAAAGCAAATTTTACCCCCTCAAAATCTCATTGATATTTAAATATATGTTAAATAACATGCGATTTTTCTTATATATGTATGTTGAATAACATAATATATATATCTTTGCATCGTGTTTTTCATGGTATTAGATTTAAGGTTAATGAAGATTGGGAATCTGGGAAGATTCCCTTTTTTTATGCTTGCTTTTTCCGATGCATATCAGTCCCTCCAGAGCCACTTTAGAAGCTGTTTTGAATTTATCGTGCGATGATTTGGGATGAGTTTTTGAGGCATTTTCGCTTTTGTGATGAGGAAGATAGCGGGCTATCTGACGACGAACAGGAGCGAAAAAGACCAAAAAATCGCCCAAAGCACACACGAAAACAGATACATCAAGCCAAGAAAAACTTTTTGGAGAAATTCAAAACAGCTTCTTACTGTAGATGCGACAATATCGGTGCTAAAACTAATCTGTTCATGATAGAACCGCCAATGAATGAAGAATCCTTTCGGACATGGCTTCATCAGTCACATTACCGAAAAACTTTGAAAATCAAAGAAAATAAGCCATATCTTCACTTATGCCAAAACAAGACCTTTTACACGACTTTAAATGAAAGAACCATGAAGGCTTGACTTTTTTCTTCTCACTCTAGCCTATAAATCGAGATTTATATCTAAATTTGCAGGGTAATTTAAAGCTCAAAAATTATGTTGATTTACAATACGACCTTTCACGTGGAGATGGCTGACGCACGCAATTTCGTCATCTGGCTTCACGAATGTTATATTCCCGAGGCAGAAAAATCGGGAGAGTTGAGCAACCCGCGCATCTTGCGCATCCTGAGCCATAAGGAGCAGGACAGCGAGTGCTTCTCTTTGCAATGGGAAGTGGAAGACAGTGCCGCACTGCACCGCTGGCACACGCAGGTGGGAGCACACCTGAATGAGGAACTAAAAAGAACGTTTAAAGACAAGGTGATAGGTTTTCCTACCTTGATGGAGGTCATCGCGTGATACAGCCTGTAAGGGAAAAGATTATTCTGGGCATCGATCCGGGCACGAACATTATGGGCTATGGTGTCTTGAAAGTGACCGGCATTAAGCCTGAAGTGATAACACTGGGAGTCATCGACCTTCGCAAATGCGGTGACCCTTATCTGAAACTGAAACATATCTACCAGCGCGTGCAGGGCATCATCGCTTCGTACCTGCCCGATGAACTTGCCATTGAAGCCCCATTCTTCGGAAAAAACGTCCAGTCTATGCTGAAGCTGGGACGTGCGCAAGGAGTAGCGATAGTGGCAGCTTTGTGCCGTGATATCCCCGTAACCGAATATGCACCTTTGAAAATCAAAATGGCGATAACGGGAAACGGACAGGCCAGCAAAGAGCAGGTAGCAAATATGCTGAAACGGATGCTCCACATCCCCGACTCAGAAATGGGTCCCTTTATGGATGCCACCGATGCACTGGGCGCCGCCTATTGCCATTACTTACAGATGGGGCGTCCGGCACTTCCCGATGCCTATTCGGGATGGAAAGACTATCTTCGGAAACATCCGGAGAAGATCGTGAAATGATGTAAGCTTGTTCACCACAGCAGCACATAGAAGTTTTAATATTTGCACCATCTGTGATGAGTAATAAATATACAGACAATGAATATAAAAACAATATTGTTGATGGGAATGTTAACTACAATGATTTTCGCTTGCCAGCCACATTCTGTTTCGTATGCTTCCTACGATGAGTATCCGGTATACGAAGGGAAGTGGGAAGAAATGACATATACCCCTTTGCATACCAGTTTCGCCTTGTGGGCACCTACCGCCCAACAAGTAAAAGTGCTAGTGTATGAAACCGGACAAGGAGGGTCTGCAAAACGAATGGTTGACATGGAGCCGGCCGAAGACGGTATGTGGAGAACATCGGTAGAAGGCGATTTAAAAGGCTGTTTCTATACTTTTAATGTGCGGATAAACGATGTGTGGCAAGGTGACACACCAGGACTATGGGCAAAGGCAGTGGGCGTAAACGGAAACCGGGCAGCCATTATCGATATGAAAGAAACCGACCCCGCCGATTGGGAGAACGATCGCCGTCCGACGGCAAAAAGCTTGCAAGATGCCATCATTTACGAAATGCACTTACGCGATTTTACCACGGATAGCACAGGAGGCATGAAATACCGGGGTAAATACCTTGCCTTGACAGAAGATACTACACATACATGGATGGGAGAACATACAGGACTTGCACATCTGAAAGAGCTAGGGGTAACGCATGTACAGCTGATGCCTGTGTTTGACTTTGCTTCCATCGACGAAAGCCATCCCGAACGTACCCAATACAACTGGGGATATGACCCGAAGAATTACAACGTGCCTGAAGGCTCGTATGCTACAGACCCTTATAATCCCCAAGTGCGTATCCGCGAGTTTAAACAGATGATACAGGCTTTACACAATGCGGGTATCCGTGTAATTATGGACGTAGTATATAATCATACGTTTACTGTTCAAGGAAGTGTGTTTGAACGTACTGTCCCAGGATATTTCTATCGCAAGGATGCGAAAGGAAATTTTGCTAATGGATCGGGATGCGGAAACGAAACTGCCAGCGAACGGGCGATGATGCGCCGCTTTATTGTGGAATCGGTCTGTTATTGGGCAAAAGAGTACCACATCGACGGATTTCGTTTCGACTTGATGGGCTTACACGATGCAGAGACAATGCGTGCCGTACGTCATGCACTTGACCGTATTGACCCTGCCATCTTCATCTGCGGCGAGGGATGGGCGGCATCAGTTCCAAGTCTTTCGCCCGACCTGCTTGCCATGAAAGAGAACGTGAACAAAATGCCCGGAATAGCAGTCTTCCGCGACGAATTCCGCGATAGTTTGCGCGGGCCATTCGGAAATGACAAGAAAGGAGCTTTCCTGATTGGCAGACCAAACCACGAACAAGGCGTACGTTTCGGCATATCGGGAGGCACATATCCCTTGACTCCCAATGACTCATGTACGGGTTCTCCACTGCAATTCATCAGCTATGTCAGTTGCCATGATGACTTGTGCCTCACCGACCGTTTGAAGGCAACACTTCCAGGAGCTTCAGTGCAGGAACTAGGTTCGCTGCAAAAACTGGCGGCTACTGCCCTCCTTACCTCGCAAGGAGTGCCGTTCTTGTTCGCGGGAGATGAATTCTTGCGCACAAGACAAGGGAAACCTAACCCGTATAACCTGCCAGATGAAGTAAATGCCATCCGCTGGAATGACAAGGCATTGCATCGTGACGTATTCGATTATTACCGAGGGTTGATAGCCATGCGCAAGGGGCATCCAGCCTTCCGCATGGGAGATGCTGCTTTGATAAGAGAACATTTAGAATTTATCCCCGTACCTGCCTCTAGCGTTGTGGCTTTCCGCCTGAAAGGGAACCCATGTGGAGACGCTTGGCTCAACACAATAGTAGTGCTCAATGCACGCACAGAAGCCGTAAAAGTGAATATCCCAGAAGGAAAGTATTGGGTGGTATGCCAGAATGGAAAAGTTGATTTGGTACTGGGACTTGGCACAATAACGGGGAACCAACTCCAAGTAGCTCCTCGCTCAGCCACGATAATACACCAATGATTTATGGAAACAAGAACATTAAGACACAAAATCGCGAAGAACTCCTTTTTAGGAAAAACCAAACCCACAGAGATTTGCCGAGAATTATCTCTCCACATGCTCTGCTTCTCTAAAAACAGGAAACTTTGCTTTAACAATAACAACTCTGCGTATTTGCGTCTTTGTGCTCAATTATAATATAAAAAACAATGCAACATATCATTACCATCGAAAACGGCATAACCCGCCATCCGGCATACCGGATGAAAGAACCAGTGAACCTGCAATTCAACGAAGGTGAACACATCGCCATCGTCGGACCCAACGGTGGAGGAAAGAGCCTGCTGGTTGACACCCTAACCGGACGTTATCCCTTGCTAATGAACGAAGTGAAATATGACTTCTCGCCTTCTGCATCGAAAATGGTGTCCGATAACATCAAGTATATCACCTTCCGCGACTCGTATGGTGACTCCGATGCTACATATTATTACCAACAACGCTGGAATGCACACGACCTGGACGACACGCCTGTTGTACGCGACTTGCTCCCCGAGTGTAAGGATGAAACGTTAAAACAAAACTTGTTTGACTTGTTCGGCATCAAGGCGATGCTCGACAAACATATTATCCTTCTTTCAAGTGGCGAACTCCGTAAGTTCCAGCTCACCAAGACCTTGCTGAGTCATCCTAGGGTGCTGATTATGGACAATCCGTTCATTGGCTTGGACGCCAAGACACGTGACTTGCTGCATGTCTTGTTGAAACGCCTCACCGAGGTAACCCACCTACAAGTCATCCTTGTGCTTTCGAAGTCGGATGATATTCCTGCGTTTATCACCCACGTAGTGCCTGTATCCAACAGAGTGTGCGGAAAGAAAATCACACTTTCTGAATACTTGGCTTCGCATCCTGAAATCCCAGCTTGTGTATTGTCTGAGAAAAAACGCGCACGCATCCTGAATCTGCCATATGCCGAAGGTTTATATCACAGTGACCACATCGTTGACCTGAACAAGGTGAGCATCCGTTACGGAAACCGCACTATACTGAAAGACCTCGACTGGTCTGTGCGCTGCGGCGAACGGTGGGCCTTAAGCGGCGACAACGGATCAGGCAAGTCTACCCTACTCAGTCTGGTATGTGCCGATAATCCGCAAAGCTATGCATGTGACATCTCTCTCTTCGGACGGAAGCGTGGAAGCGGAGAAAGTATTTGGGAAATCAAACGGCACATCGGGTACGTCAGCCCTGAAATGCACCGCGCCTATTTGAAAAACCTACCAGCTGTCGACATCGTGGCAAGCGGCCTGCACGACTCCATCGGGCTATACAAAAAGCGGAGTGACGCCGACCGTGCCATGTGTGAATGGTGGATGGACATCTTCGGTATCCTCGCCTTGAAAGACCGCAGTTTCTTACAACTTTCCAGTGGTGAACAACGCCTCGTATTACTGGCACGCGCTTTTGTGAAAGATCCCGAGTTATTGATATTAGACGAGCCACTTCACGGACTCGACTTGTTCAACCGCCGGATGGTGAAAGACATCATCGAGGCGTTTTGCCAACGCCAAGGCAAAACTTTAATTATGGTGACACACTACCAGGAAGAACTTCCGGCATGTATCACCCACCGGCTTTATTTGACTAGAAACGGATAAAGATATACTAACGACAAGGTGGAAATATACGAGTAATGTTGTATACCAACCCACTTTGCCACATTAATAATTATAACCATTATGGAACAGACACATAAAATCAACAAAGTAGAAATCCGCAACTTGCGGATGGAAGATTATGACCAGTTGGCACAATCATTCACACGCGTGTACGCCGACCGGGACGTATTTTGGACACGCGCTCAGATAAAGAAGTTGATTGCCATTTTTCCGGAAGGGCAAATCGTGACCGTGGCAGACGACAAGATTGTAGGCTGTGCGCTCTCCATTATCGTTGACTATGACATGGTGAAAGGCGACCATACCTATGCCAAAGTAACTGGCAATGAAACTTTCAATACCCATAACCCGAAAGGGAACATCCTCTATGGCATCGAAGTGTTTATCCACCCCGAATACAGAGGTCTTCGCCTGGCACGACGCATGTATGACTACCGAAAAGAACTGTGCGAAAAGTTGAATCTGAAAGCAATTATGTTTGGCGGACGCATTCCAAACTATCACAAGTATGCCGACACGATGCGCCCGAAAGAGTACATCGAAAAAGTACGCCTGCGCGAGATTTATGACCCTGTACTCACCTTCCAGTTATCGAACGACTTCCACGTGCGCCGTGTGATGCGCAACTACTTGCCCAACGACGAGGAATCGCGTCATTGCGCCACACTCCTTCAATGGGACAACATTTACTATCAACCACCTACCGACTCGTATGTAGACAAAAAAACTACCGTGCGCGTAGGTCTGGTGCAATGGCAGATGCGTTCATACAAGACTCTTGATGATGTATTTGAACAGGTAGAGTTTTTCGTGGATGCCGTTTCGGGCTATAAGAGCGATTTTGTACTTTTCCCCGAATATTTCAATGCTCCGTTGATGGCTAAATTTAACGATATGGGTGAGGCACAATCCATCCGCGCCCTGGCGCAATACACCGAAGAAGTACGTGACCGCTTCGTTGAGCTTGCCATCAGCTACAACATCAACATCATCACCGGAAGCATGCCTTACGTAAAAGATGACGGAAGCCTGTACAACGTAGGATTCCTCTGCCGCCGTGACGGAACTTACGAAATGTATGAAAAAGTCCATGTCACCCCCGATGAGGTAAAGAGCTGGGGCTTGAGTGGTGGACGTATGGTACGTACCTTCGATACCGACTGTGCAAAAATCGGCGTACTGATTTGCTACGACGTCGAATTCCCCGAACTCTCCCGACTGATGGCAGACCAAGGGATGCAAATCCTTTTCGTGCCTTTCCTCACCGATACACAGAACGGATATTCACGTGTACGTGTCTGTGCCCAGGCGCGTGCCATCGAGAATGAATGTTTCGTGGTGATAGCTGGAAGTGTCGGTAATCTGCCCCGCGTGCATAACATGGATATCCAATATGCCCAGTCGGGTGTATTCACGCCATGCGACTTCGCTTTTCCGACCGATGGCAAACGTGCCGAGGCTACTCCGAATACCGAGATGATTCTGGTATCGGATGTCGACCTTGACCTGCTGAACGAGCTTCACACCTACGGAAGTGTGCGCAACCTACGCGACCGTCGCAGCGACCTCTACGAACTGCGAATGAAAAAGAGTGCACAAGAATAAAAAACTAAAGGAAACGAATGTTTTTAATAATGTGCTTTAAATGAAGATATACTTATTTGACATTTCAGGCTGTAGCAGTTAACTGGAATGGCTTATGAAGTATATCTTCGTTTTCGTAGATGATGCATTGGCTGAATGGCAGACATTCATCTAAAGAAAACTTATCATTTTAACGAACTATTGTTTATGGCAACATTAATCTTACAAAAGGTTGCTTCTTTTTCAGATAACACATTTAGAATATTACAATTCCATTTCAAAAACATACATTTTGCTATATTGATATTGATTTACATCAATAAATGACACCTTTATTTGTGATTTTCTCCAATATTGTTTTTATGTTATTCAACATATTCTTATCTTTGCAGTGGTAAAAAGATAAAGCTCGAGCTAAACTAGATTTAAAAAGATAACGTAATTGTTTTAAGGTAACAAGTTTTTAGGTAACATTTAAAATTTAGGTATTATGAAAAAGTTTGGATTAACATTAGTAGCTGCTTTAGCGTTTTCTGCATCAGTATTTGCTAACGGTGTAAATGATTCAACTGCTGTTGCCAAATGGGATGGATCTATTAACAAGGCTAAACTGAATAAGTATTTGAAATTAACTTCAGCACAGAATGAAGAAGTTGCAGATATCTGCGATTACTTTCAGGAACAAATGAAGTTAGCGAACAGATCGTCTAAAGATACTGACCAGAAAGTCCGTAATGCGGTTTATGGAAATTTGAAGTTGATGAAAAAGACATTAAATGACAAGCAGTATGCCGATTACGTTCGTCTGATGGCGTTAACTTTGCGTAATAAAGGCATTAACATCGACAAATAATTCGTTCAAATAATTTAACCATAAGGCGAATCAATAATCAATTTTATCTGATTCGCAAGCAACATTGGATCAGGTTAGCATTGCAGCAACCAGCTCCATAAAAATAAAAACAGTGTCAGCTAGAGATAAAAACATTAACTCTGCCGACACTGTTTTTTATACAATATCTCTAAACTGATACAAGACAAAAACATGTTCTCACTATCAGCCAACTTCTAATACTCCTTTCCCTGTTTCCAATCAGGATTGGAATCCTGGGATTGGAATCCTGCAAAGCAAAACTCCAATCCTCAGGAAGAAAAATAATCAATAAGCACGTGCAAACAATACGCGGCGTACCGAAGGTTTACCTGTTACCATATCGACGCCCGGTGTCAGACTTTCCTCGTCTGCTTCGAACGGGATGCAACGGATGGTTGCTTTCGTCTCTTCCTTGATGCGTTCTTCAGTTTCAGTCGTACCATCCCAGTGTGCAAGGATGAATCCGCCCTTTTCGATCTGTTCCTTGAACTGTTCGTAAGTATCCACTTTCACAATGTGTTCATTGCGGTATTTCAAGGCTTTCTGGTAGATATTCTCCTGAATTTCTTCCAACAGATTCTTTACGTATTCCTCAATACCGTCGCATGAGCGGGTCTCCTTTTCCAACGTATCGCGGCGCATCAGTTCAATGGTATTGTTTTCAAGGTCTCTGCCACCCATTGCCAAACGTACGGGAACACCCTTCAGCTCGTAATCGGCAAACTTAAATCCCGGACGCTTATTATCGGCATTATCATATTTCACGGTAACCCCCATATTACGGAGTTTCGTGACAATACCTTCCACTTTCGCATCAATCTGTTTCAGCTGCTCATCGTTCTTGTAAATAGGAACAATGACCACCTGAATCGGCGCCAGATGTGGAGGAAGAACCAAACCATTATCATCCGAATGAGTCATGATAAGTGCCCCCATCAAACGGGTAGACACTCCCCATGAAGTAGCCCATACGTAATCAAGCTTATTGTTCTTATCGACGAATTGCACATTGAATGCCTTAGCAAAATTTTGTCCCAGGAAATGGGATGTACCACACTGCAAAGCCTTACCGTCCTGCATCAGTCCTTCAATGGTATAAGTATCCAATGCTCCGGCAAAACGTTCGTTGGCACTCTTCACTCCTTTGATGACCGGCACTGCCATGTATTTTTCAGCAAAATCACCATACACGTGCAACATCTTCTGTGCTTCGGCTTCGGCTTCCTCACGGGTAGCATGCGCCGTATGTCCTTCTTGCCACAGAAACTCGGCTGTACGCAGGAAAAGACGTGTGC
>ULNS01039976.1_pt1 | contig 62945 bp, 49 predicted proteins | sample 1951981 | NCBI WGS metagenome assembly ULNS01 (sample SAMEA4835583, study PRJEB28245) | human gut metagenome | biome: gut microbiome; material: fecal sample | place: Denmark | collected 2008
CACCTATGATTAGTGTTTACCTCCTACTCGATTGGACATAGAGGCACAGAGACGCTGAGAAATAAATAGAGACGAAGTTCAGGATGTATTAATATGTAGTAGAGGCGTCACAATGTGACGTTTTTACTGGAATAGATTAAATCGTACCTCGTAAATCGAATAATAGTAAATAAATAATGGATTTATTTGGCAGACTCAGATAAAAGCATTATATTTGTCATACAAAAATGGAGCCGTACTTGCAGAATCGGGAAACTCATCAAATAATATGAAATACCGAGACTACGCTTCATCCTCCAATGGCGGGCCACGCCTTCGGGTAGCATTTATGCCGGTGGATTACAAAGGAGGTGGGCACTCAAATCCTGTCTATCGGAGTTTCGTCACGCCTCGGGTACGGCTCTTCTTTTTTAGGAAAACGAAGAATCTTGTTAGTCACTGTAAACAAACAGGCAAGGTTCTTCGTTTTTTTGTTTATATCATGCCGCTCGCTGTATGGATTGTGTGGCATTTCGCAAGAAGTATAATTGTCAATTATTAATTGTTATGTTGCTTTATTTTTCAGGAACGGGCAATTCCCGTTGGGTTGCAAACTTATTAGGAAAGTTATTGGATGAACGTGTTTATGCTCTGTTGGATATATGGGGTGACGAACTGTTATTGGATTTAGAGGAAGAGGAGGCATTAGGATTTGTTTTTCCTGTGTATGCATGGGGACCTCCCGCACTGGTAAGTGGTTTCCTTTCGAAGGTGCGTGCCAATAAAATTCCTTCTTATGTGTATTTTGTCTGTACTTGTGGCGATGATACGGGTAAGACTGCCGATATTTTCGCACGTGCCGTGCAGGAGAAAGGTTGGACCAGCCCTGCTGGTTTTTCGGTGATTATGCCTGAAACGTATGTCTGTTTGCCGGGATTTGACGTAGACCCTAAAGATAAAGAACAGAAGAAACTTCGTGAGGCAGTGGGCAGGATAGAAGATATAGCCCGCTATGTTGCCGCGCGTGCGGATAAGGTAGATTGTAAGGAAGGCAGGTTTCCATGGATCAAGTCTTATTTGATTCGTCCTTTGTTCAATCGGTTCATGACTTCTGCCAAAAGTTTTCATGTGACAGATGCTTGCATATCATGTGGAAAATGTGTTACAGCCTGCCCCTTACACAATGTTCGGTTAGAAAAAAAACATCCGGTGTGGGGACAGAATTGTGCGATGTGTCTTTCCTGTTATCACCATTGTCCCAAGCATGCCATCGAGTACGGCCGTATGACAAAACATAAAGGGCAGTTTACATTGGAAAGGTAAGTGTAAATTCACTGCCTTTGTCAGGTTCCGAAGCAACGGCTATCTGGCCCCGATGTAATACGATGATTTGTTTGCACAATGCCAGCCCGATGCCAGAACCTCCCGGTTTGGTGGTAAAGAAAGGGACGAAGATGCGTTCTGTTACTTCGGGAAGCATACCTTCTCCATTGTCGGAAATGATGAACTTCCATTTTTCATCGTCTATGTGTGCATATATGTTGATGTGTGCTGACGGGTTGTCGCAGCAAGCCTCCTGCGCATTTTTGATAAGGTTGATGAATACTTGTTCCATTTGTCCGCGGTCGGCTTTCCAAGGTGTTTCGCAATCAGGGCAATGGAATGTGATGCGCGTGTCGGCAAACAGTTGTTTCAAGTCTTCAAAGAAATCATTTACCCGGATATTGTTTTTTACCGGCGGAGCGATTTTGGTCAGTTTTCGGTAGTTTTCTACAAATTCCAGTAAGCCTTTACTTCTTCGTTGGATAATTTGCAGTCCTTGTTGCATCAGGGTGTCTGTCGAGGTGGGTGAGTGTGTCTGGCAGCGTTCGTTCAAGGTGTCAGCCAGTGAGATTATGGGAGTGATGGAGTTCATGATTTCATGGGTCAATACCCGGATAAGTTTTTGCCAGGCTTCCATTTCGGTATGTTCCAGTGCTGTATGTATATTCTTCAGGCTTACCAGCCAGTAGGCTTTTCCTTTCAGTTGGATGTGAGTGGCAGATACCGAAAGCTCTGTCGGTACAACAGAATGGGGCAGTTGGACCACGGCTTGTCTGCTACGGATAGCCGAAAGTATTTCTTGGGGTAGTTTGTTACGGTTGCCCAACAGTTGCTGTGCCGGTTTATTCATCCATTCAATTCTTCCGTCCGAATGGCAGACAATGACCGCTGTATCTACCTGGTTCAACAGATTTTCGTAGTACAGATGTTTGGTCTCTTCTTCGTTCAGGTGTGTGCGGATATTCTTAAGGGCGGTCGACATATCGGTTGCCAGTTGTTGCATCGTAGGATTGTTGAACGGTGCACACATCAGTTGAGACAAGTCATTGTTTTTCATACATTCTACAATCCGTTGCATCATGCGGATTTGTCGGTTTTGTGTTCGGTAGAGACTGATGCATATACCGGTGAGCAGAACTATACAGGCTGTGGCGCAGAACCACAGGTGCTGTGTTACAGCAAATGCGCCAGCTATGGCAAATAGGGTAATGCTGCCTACGTGTACGGCTAAAGAATAAGTATAGTTTTTCATAATCCGAGTTTTTCCAGTTTCCGATAAAGCGTGAAGCGGGTAATGCCCAACAGTTCCGCCGCACGGCTCATGTTTCCGCCACTGGCCTTCAGCGCCTGTTCGATGGCTTTGCGCTCCAGCTTTTCAAGATTCAGTTCCGGTATGTTTTCGTTATCGTTTCCTGCCGTAGTATGTGGAAAGAAGAAGTCATTGGGGCGTAACAGGTTGTTTTCGCTGAGGATGACAGCCCGTTCCAGTGTATGTTGCAGTTCGCGTACATTGCCGGGCCAATTGTATTTCAATAACTTGTTCTTGGCTTCCCGGGTCAGTCCTTTGGCTTCTTTGTGGTACTTCCGGTTGTATTTGGTCAGGAAGTGTTCTGCCAGCAGCAAGATGTCTTCGCCTCTTTCCCGCAAGGGAGGGATGCGCAGCTCGATGGTATTGATGCGATACAACAGGTCTTGGCGGAAACTGCCTTCTGTTACCCTTTTGTGCAGATCGGCATTGGTGGCGCAAATCAACCGTACATCTATCTGAATGGGTTCGATGGCACCCAGCCGTGTGATGCGTTTCTTTTCGATGGCGGTCAACAGCCGTGCCTGCATGGGGAGTGACAGATTACCGATTTCGTCCAAAAAGAGTGTGCCTCCCGAAGCTATCTCCATCCGCCCGGGTTTAGATTTCCGTGCATCGGTAAATGCACCTTTTTCGTAACCGAAGAGTTCGCTTTCGAACAGTTGTTCGGGGATGCTTCCTAAGTCAATAGTGACGAATGCTGCCTCTTGCCGGGGGGAAAAGTGTTTCAGCATTCGTGCTACCAGGTCTTTGCCCGTACCGTTTTCACCCAATATCAGGATGTTGGCATCGGTATCCGAGAGCTTGAAAATGGTTTCTTTTACCTTTTGCATGGCTGGTGAATTTCCGATTAGTTCCGGCAAATCATCATTTCCTTTCAGGGCAAGCACCTGTTCTTGCAACCTGCCTACTTCTTTGCGTGACTGGCTGAGCTTGAGAGCGGAAGAAAGCGTGGCAAGCAGCTTTTCCTTTTCCCATGGCTTTGAAATGAAATCGGTGGCTCCTGCCTTGATGGCTCTTACTGCTTTGTCGGTATCGGCATAGGCTGTCATAAAGACTACCACCGCTTGCGGGTCTATGCGCAAAATCTGTTCCAGGCAGTCGAATCCTTCTTGTCCGCTGATGGCATCGCGGCGGAAGTTCATATCCAGCAAGATAACATCCGGTTGGAAAGTGGTCATGAAATGCCCGATGCGTGCTGGCTGGGTGGTTACCTTTATTTTTTCTGTATAAGGTTCCAGGAGCAGGTTCAGTGCGAACAGCACGTCTTCGTTGTCATCGATAATCAGTATTTTACCTTTGGGTTCCATAGTCTTTAGTTTGCTTCTCTGCAAAGATACGCATTTTCAGCTTGTGCTGTATGTGCGCTTTCGCACAAAATATGTGTGCTTCCGCACAGGGTTTGCCGAGGTGATGATTGGTAAATGTGTTGATAGATAGATGCTTATGTTTGTGGCATGGATTTTGATTGTTATTTTCAGAATCATTTTGTGCAGTAATATGAAACGATTGATAGGAATATTTTGCTTATTGGTTATGGGATGGACAGGAGCAGAAGCCGAGCGTTTAAGTCTGGACGATGCTATCCGGATGGCGCAGGCACATTCGCCGGAAGCGCAGGCGGCGCAGCATACTTATCGTGCTGCCTATTGGAGCTACCGTTCTTTCCGTGCCAATTATTTGCCGGAAGTCAGTCTTACTTCTACACCTTACCTCAACCGGCAAATCAACCGTGTGACCCAACCTGATGGTACGGAACAGTTTCTTCGGCAAAATCAGTTGAGCACAGATGTAAGCCTGTCGGTCAGTCAGAATATATGGTTTACGGGAGGTAATTTGTTTTTGCAGACGTCGGCACAGCGTATGGATGAATTCAGTGACCATACCGAAGCATACAATACTCAGCCTGTCACTATTGGTTATCAGCAGTCGCTTTTCGGATACAATTCACTGAAGTGGGACCGTCGTATCGAACCGGTACGTTTCCGTGAAGCCAGAAAGTCGTACGCCGAAACGCTGGAGCTGATAGCTTCGAGGGCTTGCGAATTGTTTTTCGACCTTGCCACGGCACAGGCCAATCTGGATATCGCCCGTGCCAATTATGCTTCGGCAGACACACTTTACCGTTATGCACGCGGACGGTATAATATAGGTAATATTACCGAAAACGAGATGTTACAGCTGGAAGTGAACAAGTTGACCGAAGAGACTAATATGATGCAGGCTAGTATTGAAGTGGAAGATGCGATGTTGACTTTTCGCTCTTTTTTAGGTATCCGGGAAGACGAGCCGATAGAAGTATTCCCGGCAGATAGCGTGACGGCTTTCGAAGTACCACTTGACCAAGCCTTGGAAAAAGCTTTTGCCCATAGTCCCGACATCGAAATGTATCAGCGGCTGAAGCTGGAAAGCCGTAGCCGGTTGGCTTCTGCCCGTGCCAACCGCGGATTGAAAGCCGACCTGTATGTGCAATTCGGGCTTTCGCAGACAGCAGATAATTTGCGGGCGTCTTATCGTAATCCACTTGACCAGCAATACGTCAGTCTGTCGGTAGTGATTCCTATTCTTGACTGGGGACGTGGCAAAGGTCAGGTACGGGTAGCGAAATCGAATATCGAGCTGGTTGATACGCAAGTAGAGCAGGGATTGACCGATTTTGAACTGAACGTGCGGAAAATGGTGAGGCAGTTCAACCTGCAGGCGCGGCAGGTACAAGTGGCGGCACGTACCGATGAAACGGCACGCAGGCGTTACGAAGTGGCTCTTCGCTTGTATCTGATGGGAAAGTCTACCATCCTCGACCTGAATGCAGCGACCACCGAAAAAGATACGGCACGCCGCAATCACATTGAGGCATTGAAAACCTATTGGACGCTTTATTATGGTTTGCGCAGCATGACGCAATACGATTTCGAACGCAATTGTCCGCTTGCGGATAATTTGCCTGAAATATAGAAAATCTGTGGTAAGACCCCGACTATCTTAACTGTTAATTATTAACTAAAGAAATGGATATAAAACTGGAAAAGAAACCTTGGTACGTGCGCTACCGTTACCGCATAGTGGCTGGTATCGCTTTGACGGCAGGATTGGTTTATGTAGCGGTGCTTGCCTCCGGTCCGCGCAAGTTGCGGATAGATACCGAATCGGTGCAACTGGCGGAAGTGAAAGACGATGAGTTTTTGGAGTACGTTGATGTGGAAGGTGTGGTGCATCCCATCCTTACCCTGATGGTCAATACCCGCGAGGCGGGTAATGTAGACCGTATCGTAGCGGAAGAAGGAAGTCTGCTGAGGCGCGGAGATACCATCCTGACACTGGTCAACCCCGATCTGATACGTGATATCGAAGACCAACGGGATGAATGGGAAAAGCAACGCATCTCTTACGAAGAGAAGGCGTTGGAGATGGAGCAGAAGACCTTGACACTGAAGCAACAGGCACTGGAGGCAAGTTATGAGTTGAACAAAATCAGTAAAAGCTATGCCTTGGAAGAAGAAGAGTACAAGATGGGTATCCGCAGCAAGGCGCAACTGGAGGTGTCGGCAGATGAATACCGGTATAAGACCGAGTCGACCCGCTTGAAGCTGCAAAGCTTGCAAAGCGATTCGGCGATGACGGTTATCCGCAAGGAACTGCTCCGCAACGACCGTGAGCGGGAGCGGAAGAAATGGGAGCGTTCGTTACAGCGGAGGGATAACCTTGTAGTATGTGCGCCTGCCGATGGGCAGTTGAGTTTTGTGAAGGTCACGCCCGGACAGCAGGTGAGTTCGGGTGAGAATATCGCCGAAGTGAAGGTAATGGACCAGTTCAAGATACGCACGGCATTAAGCGAGTATTACATCGACCGTGTCACCACCGGTCTGCCCGCTTCGGTCACTTATCAAGGTAAACGTTATCCGCTCCGGGTAACCAAGGTGGTGCCCGAGGTGAAAGAGCGTACCTTCGATGTGGATTTGGTGTTTACCGGGGAGATGCCCGACAATGTGCGCCTTGGGAAGAGTTACCGGGTGCAAATCGAGCTGGGGCAACCCGAAAAGGCAATCGTGATTCCGCGTGGCAATTTCTACCAGCAGACGGGAGGCAACTGGATATTCAAGCTGAACGCCGACCGCACCAAGGCGGTGAAGGTGCCCATCACTATCAGTAGGCAGAATCCTCGCCAATATGAAATAACTGAAGGTTTGCAGCCCGGAGATTGGGTTATTACCACAGGATATGATAACTTTGGCGATGCGGAAGAATTAATACTGAGATGATGGTTTCACCACAGATAACACAGATTAAAAAATTAATTATTCATCATGAACTATACAGATAATAATTTATCTAATCTGTGTAATCTGTGGTGAAAAAAACAAACGAAATAGCTTATGATAACACTTTATTATTTGAGAATGGCGGTACGCTTCCTGATGCGTGCCCGTTCGTACACGATAATTAACTTGCTGGGGCTGGCATTCAGCCTGGCTTGCAGCATCATCCTGATTCGTTACATCCACCGCGAACTGACGGTGGACGCTAATTGTATTCATCCCGAGACGGTGGTGCTGCCGATGAGAGAGATTTATGGGAAATGTATCCCGAGCAGTATGATGTATATGGATTCGGTTTATATAGCTGACGGACATATAACGGAACGGTGCCGGATAGTTCCAGAAGAAAATGCGAGCATCGATTACGGAAATCGGACCTATACCGTTGATATGCTGGCTGTGGATTCGGCATTTTTCCGGTTCTTTAGCTATCCGGTAACGGCGGGAATGGTTGAGATGCCCGGAGATGACACGGCTATTCTTACCCGTGACTTTGCGGAACGTTTGTTTGGGAAAGAGAATCCTATCGGGAAGGTATTGGTTTATGGTGAGAAGACAGTGGTTGTGCGAGGGGTGATTGATGTTCCTTCTTGTAAGACGACTTGGCGTTTCGGTTTGCTGGTTTCTCATGGCTTGCAAAGGTGGAGCCGGATGGGTATTGAATTGTTGCGTGTATTGCCGGGCATCGATCTGGATGCTATCAATCAAGTGAGCAACGTGTATCGTGAAACGGAGTATTCGGGATTGACGCGGCATAAGTTCATTCCTTGGAAACAGTTTTATTGGGATTCTTCAGCCTTTGTGGAAAAATCATTGATGAATCACGGCAACAGTTCTTATTTGTTTATTTTGTCTGGAGTTGTAGCTTTACTGTTGGCAGTAGGCATTCTGAACTTTGTCAATCTTTATATGGTGATGTTGATGAAGCGTTCACGCGAGTATGGCATTAAGAAGGTATTGGGACTAAGCCGTTTGTCGCTTTTAGGAGAGATTTGGTTGGAAAACTTTGTGTTGGTTTTGGCTTCGCTTTTCGTGGCATGGCTGCTGATAGAAATAACCGTTGTTCCGGTTGAGTGTCTGTTAGGAGAACAGATTAGTTATACGGTTTTTGATGTTTGGTTATCATTGGGCATTTTGTTGTTATTGCCGTTGCTTACCTCTGTTTATCCATACGTAAAATACGGTTATCGTTTGCCCATTCAGTCGATGCGGAATATCGGTATGCGTTATTCGATAACTTCGCGTGTGCTTTTCTTGGGCATTCAGTATGTCTTTACGGTGTTGTTATTGATATTATCTGTTTATTTCGATTGTCATTTCCGTTTTCTGACGGATACCCCTCCCGGATTCCGGACTGTGGGAATCTTGGAAGCCAATTTGTATAAAGATAACTGGTATTCCGATAGAAATAAGCGCAATGAACGCCTCAAAGAACTTAAAAAGTCGTTGGACGAGTGCCCTTATATAAATTTGTGGTTGAGTTGTTCGTATGGTGAAATCAATAGTGGAGTCCAAGTGAAGATTATTAATGATAAAGATACGGTACTATCTATGCGGACAATATTTGTTCCGCCGAAATTCTTCAGTTTTTATGGATTGAAAACGGTTGACGGGAAACTTCCCAGCGAAATAGATGATATTACTCGTTCTGAGATTGTATTAAATCAGAAAGCAATGAAAGCGTTCGGTTACATTCGTTGTGATGAAGCTTTTGTTAGGGCTGAAGCTCCTTTATGGACATTTCTTGACGCGGACGGGAATATTGTAAGCGGTGGTATGGAGTTGATGCCGGTAAGTGCGGTGGTCGGAGATTGTTATTTCGGCAAACTGACTGATGGGATAGAACCTATAGTTTTTGTAGTTAGTCGGGAATTTGTTAATGATAAGCTTTCCATCGCCGTGCAGCCGGGCAAGGAAAAGGAATTGTTGGACTACCTCCGTAAGACGGTGAAAGAAATTTACGGCACCGAAGAGTTCGAATACGATTGGCTCTCGGATGTGGTGAAAGCCCAATACGCCCACGACCGCAAGATAGCTACGGTCTATTCGGTATTCGCCTTTATCGCCATAGTGGTGTCGTGCATGGGGCTGTTCGGTATTTCGCTTTTTGATATCCGCAGGCGATATCGAGAAATTGCCATCCGCAAGGTGAACGGTGCAACTCTGCGTGACCTTTATTGGCTGCTGGGTGGCAGATACTTGAAAGTTTTGCTGGTATCGTTTGTTGTAGCTGTTCCATTAGCTTGGGTGATACTTTACAAATATACCGAAGATTTTGTATTGAAGGCTCCGCTTAGTTCGTGGATATTCATCGTTGCCTTGCTGTTGGTTGCAGTGATTTCTTTGGGCACACTTTGGTGGCAAGTGAACAAGGCTGCCCGCATCAATCCGGCGGATGTGATGAAATCGGAATGATTAAAATAAAGAATGAAGTAGCTTATGATTATACATTATTTGAAAATCGCCTGGCGTAACCTGATGAAGTATAAGGTGCAGAATACTGTTTGTATTATCGGATTGGCGGTAGGTTTTGTCTGTTTCGCTTTATCCACGTTATGGATTTCGTATGAGATGACTTACGATACCTCTCATCGGGGTGCCGACCGGTTGTATATGCTTTATGAGCCTACTTCGTTGAGTGCTTCGGGATATAGTACAGGAACTATTTATCCGGTTTCTACATTGTTGAAGGAACAGTTCCCGGAAGTGGAGGCTGCGTGTGCGTTTTATAGAGAGCAATTGCCTGTCGGTGTGCAGGAAGGGGAGACTGTAGAAACGCATATACTTTGTGCGGACTCTTGTTTTATGAACTTGTTTGGCATATCGGTTTTGTCGGGAAGCTTGGACTTTCTTCACGCTGAAGACAAGGCGGCTTTGACTCCTGATTTTGCGATGCGGTTGTTTGGTACGCAAGATGTATTAGGGAAAGAGATTGAAATAGAAGAGAAAATCTATACGGTGTGTGCGTTAGTCAGTGGAGTAGGTACGCACAGCAGTCTGTCGTATGGGGTATGGAAAGGCAGGGATTGGACTCCTTATTATGAAAATTGGAGCGATTGCAGTTTAGATGTCTTAATCAAGCTACGCAGTGGCGAGACGATAGCATCGTTTCAAAAGAAAGTGGCGGAATATGCAGACCGAAGTTCAGACAAGCGTGCAGCTTCTTCTTTGGATAAACTTTTGTTTGTATCGTTGCCCGAATACCGGTATGCTTCGTTTAACGAAGAAAGAGGGTTGGAACTGCATTACTTGGTGCTGTTTTCCGCAGTGGGAGCATTAGTCATACTTTCTTCGTTGTTCAATTATCTGGCACTTTTTGTCAGCCGTATGCGGATGCGTGGCAGGGAGATTGAACTTCGTATGGCATGTGGCTCTTCGCGTTTCCGTCTGTATCTGTTGTTTGCGGTGGAATACCTGTTGCTTTTGTTGCTTGTGGGACTGATAGGCATGGTGCTGATAGAAATCTTACTTCCAGCCTTTCGCAAGTTGTCATCGGTAGAAGGGGATGTATATGCTCATACCTTGCTTTATTTCATCGGGTTGACGTTGGTTTCCGTGCTTTGCCTTATTCCGTTTATCCGCTATAAGTCGGCAAGGCGTTCTGGCGGGCGGAATCTTTTCCGTAAAGTGAGTGTGTTTTTCCAGCTTACGATTGGTATTTTGTTTGTGTTTTGTTTGACGGTGCTTTTGAAGCAGGTTGTTTATTTGCACCATACGGATATCGGATGGAACCGGGAGAATTTAGCTGTCCTTTCTTATGTTTATCCCGAAGAACCGTTCGAAAGCATTGTGAAGGAGATAGAGCAATCGCCCGTTGTGCAGGAATCTTTTAAAGACCATTTCCTTTTATTGCCATTTGAGGATGTTGTACGGATTGGGTTGCGCGTAAACGAATGGGATGGAAAGAAAGAGGAGGACCAGCCTGTAGATATGCAGGTATTCTTTGAAGGCGAGGACTTCCTGCGTTTTTATGGCATACGGCTTGTGCAAGGTCGAATTCCGAAGCAAGGGGAAAATGATAAGATAGTTATCAATGAAACCATGGTCAAGGCATTGGGAATGCACGAACCATTGGGTAAAAAGGTGAAAGGCGGGGTGATAGGTGTACGCACGATTGTCGGTGTGGTGAAAGATTTTCATATAACGCCTCCTACAGTTCCGGTAAGTCCTATGGCGTTTGTCGGTGCGGATGGAGTTTCGTTTTCGATAGGGAAGATGAACAACTTAGCGGTAAGATTCCAAGAAGGGAAATGGGAGGAACTGCATCAGGCGGTTACCCGATTGATGGAAAAGGAATATCCCGATGTGAAGTATGGTTTTGTAAACATAGCCGATGAATACGGCAAGTATCTGGAGTCTGAATACGCATTGTTGAAGCTATTGGTTTTCGTTTCCGTGGTCTGTATGTTGGTTTCCGTCTTTGGTATATTTTCCTTGGTGACGCTCACTTGCCAGCAGCGGCGGAAAGAGATAGCCATCCGTAAGATAAACGGTGCGACGGTCAGGGATATCTTGTTTATCTTCGCCAAGGAATACTTAGGCTTGCTCACACTTTCGGCCGTAGTGGCGTTTATGGTGGGCTATGCGGTGATGAGGTATTGGTTGGAGCAATATGTAGAGCAGACCGTTATCGACGCATGGATTTACTTCCTTATTTATATAGGTATGGGTGTAATCGTCTGCCTGAGCATCGGTTCTCGTGTATGGAAAGCCGTGCGGCAGAACCCGGCGGAAGTGATAAAGGAAATGAATTGATTTTTAAGGTGACAAGGAAACGAGGTTTAGAATACCAACGCTATCTAAAAACCTTGTCACCTTGTCAACTCGTCACCTTATTAACTGAAATATTTAATTAAAATAATAACGAACATGAGAAAACTGATGTTAGCCTGTATGCTTGCCGGAACATTGGCGGCACAGGCACAAGGAAGATTTACAATTGAAGGTACTTTGTCGGGGGTAGACGAAGGAACTGTGTTGGGGTTGTATAAAGACGAAGGAGGAGTAGGTACGGAAGTAGCGGTAGATACATTGCGGAACGGTCGCTTTTTCTTCGAAGGCATGACTGCAAGCAATGAAGTGGAAGAGTACGACGTGATGGCAAAAGACTATGGGAAATTGCCTCCTGTCTGGCTTAGCTTGTGGATAGGGCCGGATACGCATTTGAAAGTGAAAGGCGAGAATAAGTTGCTTAAGACGTGGCGTGTGGAAGGCGGGTCGGAATGCCAGCGGTTCCAACAGCAATTGGTTGATGCTTCCCGAAAGGAACTGGATGCTTTTCAGCAATTGACAATGGAGGGTATGGCTTTGGGTCAGGCTTTGCAAAGCGCTTCGGGAGAGCAACGGGAGTCGATAATCGCTAAGTTAAAACAGATGCAAGATGAGCAAGACAGCTTGCAACGGTGTGTCATGGCGAACAATATCCGTCTGATGAAGCAGACGGTGGTAAATAAGGTATGGATGAACAGCTTGAACGGATTAGGGATGTTGCTGAAGTATGATAAAAAGTTCTTGCATCGGGATGAGGTGAAAGCACTTTACGAAAGTTTGCCGGATGAATGGAAGAATACCGAGGAAGGGAAGTCGGTCTATACGGCACTTTATCCGCCGGTTGTGGTGAATGATGGAGAGATGGCGGTTGACGGTGATCTGTACGACCTGCAAGGCAAGGTGCATCATTTGAGTGAGTTCCGTGGGAAATATATCTTGCTCGATTTCTGGAGCAGGGGATGCGGTCCCTGCATCCAGTCGCAACCGGAATTGAAAGAAATCAGCGAGCTGCATAAAGATAGCTTGGAAGTGGTCAGCTTGAGTATAGAGACTGAAAAAGGATGGAGAGCTTCGGTAAAAGACCATCCGTTGGCATGGAATAACTGGAACGACCTGCAAGGGCGGAACGGTATTTCTGCCCGTTATGGAGTGAACGGCATTCCGCATTTCGTGCTGATAGCTCCCGACGGACACATCTTGAAGAGTTGGACAGGATATGGGCCGGGTTCGTTGAAGGAGCAGCTCCGCCGGTGTATGCGTCCGCTGCCTCAAACGGTCTACGGCACACACGAAGGCAATCCGACGGTAGACTACCCTGTGTATGGAAGTTCGAATACCGATGCCTTGCAGATTACGCAAGTGGAGCGGACTGATACCGCAACCATTGTCCGCATACATGCTTATTATATCCCCAAGTATTGGATTCAGTTGGCTAAGGAAACTCATTTGGTTGCAGATGACGGGACATCGTGTCCGGTACTCCGTTCGGAAGGTTTTCCCTTGGGTGAGCGGTTCTTTATGCCAGAAAGCGGAGAAGCAACGTTTACGCTATATTTCGCCCCACTTCCGGCAGGCACCCGTACCTTCGATTTTACGGAAGGCGATGGGGCAGATTCGTGGCAAATCAAAGGGATTCGGTTGATGGAATGAAAATAAACTTGGGCAAAATTTAAACAGGAACTATACCATGCGCGGTATGAAATATCGTGTGAAGTATAAATAGAAGAATTGTATGAAAAGACTTTTTTATTTTTTTATATTGCTTGTGTGGGCATTAACGGTTCCGGCACAAGAAAATGGTCAGGCTATCGGGCGGATAGTTTCCTATCCTGAATTTAAGGTAAGAAGTGGGAGCATCTATACCATAACCAAAGTGAAACTTACAGATGAATATACCAAGATATTCGCACATGTTGTGTTCCGTCCGCACTGGTGGATTTGTCCGGACAGTGCGATGTATCTCGAAGATGTGGCGACCGGTGTGCGCTATCGTGCTACGGGTATCGAGGGGATGAAGTTCGGCGAACGTTTTTTTATGCCCGATTCGGGGGAAACGGATGCAGTCTTTATCTTTCCTCCTTTGCCCGATGATGTGAAAGTGGTAAACTGGATTGACCCTACTTCTGATGAGGACCGTACGTATGGTATTGATTTGACAAAGGACGGTGATGGCAAGAGCCTTCCGGACAAACGGGAGGAATGGCTTGCGCAGTATGTCCAGACGGAAACACCGGCAGATGAAGTGGATGCGTCTTTCTTCGTATCCGATACGGTACGGATAACCGGACTTTTGGATCATTATGACCCGGTGCTGGGATTCAATACAGGTATAGTTTATGTACAGGATATGTTGCAAAACAAGGACCGTCCGGCAGTGGTGACAATTCATCCTGACGGAAGGCTGGAAGGTAAGTTCTTATTGAGACACCCTCTGCATGCCTATATGGTAATAGGCAACAATTATACCATCGGGGAAGTTTACTTGGAACCCGGAAAGACGCTTTCGCTTTATATCGACTTTGAAGATTTGCTGGCACGCAGTAGAGCAAGAGATGCTTTCTATCCGCTCCGGCATATCATGTATGGCGGCAGCTTGGGGGAAGTGAACCGCCAGCTGGCTGAGGCTCCGGTTTTTCCGCTTGATTATGAAGACCTGAAAGCAATGAGCGGCAAATTGGCTCCGATGCAGGTGCGTGGGGAATGCGACCGGGCTGTAGCGGCATGGAGTAAGGCACTGGAAAAGTATATGGATGAAAAGCAAGTGTCGCCCAAGGCACGACGTATATTGGAAATACAGGAGAAAGTATCCGGGGCTTTGTGGTTGCTCGATTATGCGATGATTTACGAAAGACAGCTGGCACAGGATACGGCAAATGCCGTTAAGAAGGATTCGTTGCCCATGCAATATTTTAGCTTTTTGCGTAGTGTCCCGCTGGATGATGAAAAGATATTGTCGGTCGAAAGTGGTGCTACGTTTGTAAACCGTTTTTCCTTCATGGGTTGGTTGTGGAAGCAGGCAGAAGAAAAAATTGTTACCGAAAGGAAAACTCACTTGAAGTCTGGCACGGAACCTTCGGCAGGAGCGGTATTGATTCCGGATAAGGTGCGGACGGAAATCCTGATGGAGTATCTGGACTCTACCCATATACCTTTCTTGTGGCAATTGGTACTGTGCAACTCGGTATGTGCCACGTTGGACTATGCATCGGGCGATATAGCTGCAAAAGCAGATTCTTCCAGCGTACGGAGGATGACTGCCTTAAAAAACTCGATATCGGAGATGATTACTCATCCGGTGCTGAAACAGACTTTGGAGGATGTTTACTATCAATACGGGAAAAAGCAGGCCTATCAGCTTCCACCTTGTGAAGGCACAGATGTCTTCCGCAAGCTGACAGAACCTTATCAGGGAAAGATTCTGCTGGTAGACTTTTGGAGCATTTCTTGCGCTCCATGCCGGTTGGCAATAGAGAAGCATGCTGATTTGCGTGCCAAATACCGTAATCATAAGGATGTGCAGTTTATTTTCATAACCAGTGAAGGTGAATCGCCCGAACAACCGTATAAGGAATATGTGGAAAAACATCTGAAAGGAGAAGCTGTCTACCGCATTCCTTCATCCGATTACCAGCGTTTGCGTGAATTATTCAGCTTTAATGGCATTCCGCGCTATGTGCTTATCGGACGCAATGGAGAAGTGTTGTCGGACGATTACCGGAACCTGTATTCGGTGCAGGTCTTGGAGAAAGATTTGAAAGCTTTGGGAGTCGATGTGGATTCTGTGAATGAAATCAAACCATAACATAAACATAAATACAATGATAAAGACAAACAATTTACAAAAGGTTTTCCGTACCGACGAGGTGGAGACCTGGGCATTGAATGATGTAAGTATAGAAGTGAAAGAAGGCGAGTTTGTAGCCATTATGGGTCCTTCGGGATGCGGCAAGTCTACGTTGCTGAACATCTTGGGGTTGCTCGACAATCCTACGGGAGGTGAGTATTACTTGAACGGGAAGGAAGTGTCGAAGTACACCGAAGCGCAGCGCACGTCCATTCGCAAGGGAATCATCGGTTTTGTATTTCAGAGTTTCAACTTGATAGATGAACTGAATGTGTACGAGAACATCGAATTGCCTTTGCTTTACATGGGTGTTCCGGCTTCCGAACGTAAGCGGAAGGTGGAGGAAGCTATGGAAAGGATGGCGATAGCCCACCGTTCGAAACATTTCCCGCAACAGCTTTCAGGAGGGCAGCAGCAGCGTGTGGCGATAGCCCGTGCGGTAGTTTCCAATCCGAAGATGATACTTGCCGACGAACCGACCGGTAACCTGGATTCGAAGAACGGAAAGGAAGTGATGAGCCTGTTGACCGACTTGAACAAGGAAGGCACCACCATCGTGATGGTGACCCACTCGCAACACGATGCCAGTTATGCCGGACGTATTATCCGTCTGTTCGACGGTCAGGTGGTGACGGAAGTGGCGTTATGATGGTATATGTTGGTTAAAAACGCAGATTAACGCAGATTTTTGCAGAATTTGAATATGGGTGAAAGTTTGTGTTAATCTGCAGGAATTTGAGTTCAATTGATTAGTTGATTCTTATGTCTTATTATCAGTTATTACGGTTGATTATACGAGGCTGGTGGCGCAACAAGTTGTTTACTGTGGTAGCATGGGGCAGTTTGGTCATTGGCATCTTGTGCGTTTCTTTGTTGGGAGCTTTTGTATTGCATGAGTATCGTGCCGATAAAGTGATTCCTGACGGAGAACGTATCTTACGCCTGACTCAACAGGTGTCAATGGGAGAGCAGGCAGCGACTACTTTTATATATGGACCGGATGTGCCGCAAATCGTGTCTGCTTTTCCCGAAATAGAAACTTCTACCCGTGTGTCGAAACGTAGTAAAGTTTCGGTTGTATATCGGGATGAGACGTTTTCAATAGAACGGTTTATGCTGGCAGATTCAACGTTTCTTGACTTCTTTCCTTTGGAGGCGGTGCAAGGCAGTTGGCAAGAAGTACAAGTACAACCGGATGCGATTGCTTTGGAAGAAAAGACGGCGTTGCGGATATTTGGCTCATCGGATTGCTTGGGAGAATCCCTTGCCATGACTGTTGACGGAGATGTTCGTCCGATGGTTGTGAAGGTGGTGTTCCGCAATCCGGCGCAGGCTTTATTGTCTGTAGGTGCTTTGAGTCTGTCGGCGGGTTCTGATGACGGAGAAGCTTGTTTCATCAAGTTGCGTGAAGGGACGGACTTGGATAAATTCCGGCAGAAGTTTGCGGAAACTCTTCTTCCTACGGTATTGGGTAAAGGTCATTTGGATACACAAACTTTACACGAGTCTTATTTTGATACCAGTGTGCAGGACCTTGTTTTACGGCATCGTTCGCTTGTCATTCTGGTTATTGGAGGAGTCGTGGCATTGCTTGTATTGTTAGTCGCTTGTTTCAATTACCTCAATTTAGGGCTTACCCGTTTGTTGGACCGGATGCGTATGTTGCATATTGAGGTTTTTGCCGGTGCGTCGCGGAAAGACATTTATCGCCAGTTGTTTTTAGATACGTGCCTGATGATTGGGCTGGCGTTCATTTGTTCTTTTTTGCTGATGAATGACCTGTTGCCTTTGTTCAACCGGTTGATGGATGTCGAGTTGACGATGGGGTACATACTGTCTTATCAAGTATTGCCTTGGTTGTTGTTGGGAGGTATTGTCCTTGCGGGGATTCCTGCCTTTTTCATCAGCCGGAAGTTGCAGTCGCTTACCGAAAGCGAGTATCGTTGGTTCTATCAGGGTAAGATAAGACGTTTGCTGGTGTCTTGCTTTCAGGGAGGACAGTTTGTCGTGACCTTGGTTTTATTCAGTGTGTTTTTGATTATTCATAGCCAGTTGGAACTGATAAAGAAAGACAACCTGCGGTTTGAGGGAGTAATTGATGTGTATGTAGAAAAGGATTGGGGACCTCCTGTTTCTGCGTGGATGGAAGAAGCAAGGCATTGGCAAGGAGTAAAGGAGGTGACCTTGTCCGAAACAGGGCTTTTTGAAGAATCAATGGCCATTATCGGAAAATCGGGAAATCCGGAAGACATTGTTTGGATAGATATGGTTTCGTGCCGGAAAGACTTTTTGGACTTTTATCGGCTGGAACTGATAGACTCGGAACAGACCGCTCGTTTGCTTCCTGCTACCGCCTATCCCGTTGTGGTGAACGAAACATTTGTGAAGAAGTTTGTTCCTGATGGCATCAATCCGATTGGTGAACAGGTGTCCAAATACCTTCCCGATGAACCGTTGTTCGATAACCGGACTATCGTAGGGGTAGTGCGTGATTTCAGGAAAAGGTCGTTATCCGAATCGGTTTGGCCGTTGTTTATCAGCCTGAACGATGTATCGTCTGCCGATGTGCAAACACTTTCGGTAAGGGTAGAGGAGGGCAGGAAAGCGGAAGTCTTGAAACAGTTGAGACGGAAATGGGAAGAGGTTTATCCCGACCGGACGTTTGTATATCAGGATATAGGAGGTATATTGGAAGAAGCCAATCGGGATGTCGTGATGTTGACGGATATCCTGTCTTTGTATGCGGCAATCAGTTTGTTGCTGACTTTTTCTGGTTTGTTCAGTTTGGTGCGTTATACCGTCCGTCTGCGTCAACGTGAAATAGCCTTGCGGAAGATACATGGAGCTTCTTTGGGACAAATACAATGGATATTATCTTGCTCGTATGTAGCGGGGGTGGCAATTGCCTTCCTGATAGCCGTGCCTTTGGTGTATGCTTGCATGCTACCGTGGCTGGAGCATTTCCGTTATTATGTTCCCATCTCCATTTCACATTTCGTGATGCCGCTGGCAATTACGGCTGGAATCACCTTCCTTACCGTGTGGCTAATCGGTTATAAGGTTGCGAAAATGAATCCTGCTGAAGTCATCAAGCGGGAATAACCGATTTTATGCGTATATTTGTTACATTATTCAATAAAAACAGCTTATGAAAAACAGTACATTTGTTGCATCGACTTTATCAGCCTTGATGCTGGCGGCTTGCCAGACAGGACCTAAAGTCGTAGAGAACCCACTGATTGAGAGTGCCAACAGCATGACACTTGATATCGCGAAAGTAGAACTGACCGACACCGCTACGGTGGTACATGTGGATGCGTATTTCCGGCCGCATTATTGGATTCGCATCGATTCGAAAACTTATCTGCGGGCAGAAGGTAAAAACTATGCTTTGACTGATGCACAAGGCATTACACCCGATTCGTTGTTCTGGATGCCTGAATCGGGAGAGGCTTCGTTCGTGCTTTCTTTCCAGCCGTTGCCCAAACGGACAAAGTCTTTCGACTTCATCGAGTCGGATTGTGCCGACTGCTTTAAGCTGTTCGGCATAGACCTGACCGGGAAGAAGAGTTATGATACTCCTGAAGGCATTCCTGCCGAAGCTTTGCAGATAGACGGGAATGCAACCATGCCTGCACCTGTCTTTAAGAGTGGGGAAACGACGGTTGAAGTCCATTTGCTTCATCACCGGAAAGAACTGGGAAAGGTACTGAACATGTATGTGAACGATTTGACGGGCACGCAAGAAGAATATGCCGCACTGATAGATTCGACAACAGATGTGGCGGTTTTCAAGTTTAAGCAATACGGTCCGGCGATGGCTTTGTTGCCCATGATTGGGAACATACAGATAGCACCGGGCGAGCATGCCACGGTTTATGTCGACCAACGTGCCAGCGGGCAACGTATCGTGTCCCGGCGTAAGGGGGAAGCGGCTCAGCCGTTCAGGGCACTTTATGCCCAAGGCACGTATGCCAATCTCAATAACCTGGTTAATAGCGGGACAGATTGTCATGTATGGTCGATGAACCTTTATGACGGCAAGTTTGCGGATTATAAGATGACATCGAAAGCGTATGCGGCACACGTCATCGGCACTTACAAGGCTTTGTCGGACAGTATTGCCGCCGATAGCCTTCCGCCGCTGATGAAAGAATGGATGCAAGTGTCGTTGCAGGAAGAAGCGGTTGCGGCAATGCTGGGCGGCAATTACATCCGTGAACACAATTACCGGTATACGCACGATGAGTGGAACCGAAATCCGGTAAAAGGCATTGAGCCGATGAAGCCGGAAGACCAGGCGGAAATCTGCAAGCTGTTTGATGTCAATAATCCACGGTTGCTGATGGGTTCGCGAGCTTTTAGTTATATTGATAATGTCGTATATTCGGATAAAGGCTGGATGAAAATAGCCGGCATCCGGACGGGATTGATTCCTTCCTTGCAAAAGTATGCACTTCTTGTAGGCAAGGCTCAGAATGGAGTCTTGACTCCGGCAGACTTGAAAGAGCTTGATCAAGAAGATGACGCTTTTTATGCAGAAGCGCTGGAGGCAATGCAGCAAAGTGCCGTAGCCCGGCTGGAAGCTGTAAAGGATAAGGCACACATCGAACCTATTCCCGATGTGCCCCTGAAGGACTTGTTCGATGCCATTGTATCTCCCTATAAGGGCAAGGTGGTGTTGGTGGATTTTTGGAATACGTGGTGCGGTCCCTGCCGTGCGGCTATCAAGGCTACCGAGCCGCTGAAAGATACGGAACTGAAGAATGATAATCTGGTTTGGATTTATATTGCCAACGAGACGTCACCCATTGTAAAATACAAGACCATGATTCCTGATATCAAAGGCAAGCATTTCCGCCTGAACGATAAGCAGTGGGAGTATCTCGCCAAAAAGTTCAAGATAGACGGCATTCCTTCTTACGTATTGGTGGATAAGGATGGTTCGTACCGTTTACGTAACGATTTGCGCGACCACGATTTGTTGTGCAAGACATTGGCCGAGAAAAGCCAGTCTGAATAATAAATCGGTGTAAAGAGTTGTATCTGGCGGAAAATGATGTAAAGGGAGTTCCGCAAAGTACCGGTAGATACTTGTTAAGAAACGAATATATACTTCATTGGCAAATGAAGTATATATTCGTTTGCAGTTTCAGTATATATGAAACTGCTTTCGGAGATATCTTCGTTTTTCAACCCTGCTTACTGGCAGCATGCAGCATTGTCACTTATTTTCTGTGCAATCTGTGGTGAAAGCAAAATGCCATTAGAAAGCAATGCCTTCGGGCACGATGCTTTCAATGCGGTTCTCCACTTCGTCGGGCACTTTGGAAAAGAAATCCAGTCCGGTTTCTTCTTCTACCTGGTCTACCTTGACCATGTAGTTCTTCAGATTCTGGTGATGTGCTTTGTTTTCGAACAGGAAGCCCATGGCAATGGGGTTTTTCCGGTTGTAGATGAGCACGACTTTAAAGAAACGGTCGGGTACAGCCACCTGGTGCTTTCCGATTCGTTTGGGTGAAGAAGTGTCGTAGATGGGACCGCAGGCGATGTATACGGTGCCGTATTTCTTTGCCCATTTGCGGCAACTCTCTTCCAGGTCGCCCCAGTCATCGCGGTTTAGTTTGCGGTTTTGCGGGCAGATGTTGCTCATGTAGAACGATTCTTTCATTGCCTGTTTGCTCCATTTCATGTCGGCTGCCGGGGCCATGTGTCCGCGGTCGTAGCCCGAATGGGTGTAGTCGGAGGTCTCCACGCGAGGTTCAGGCAGACTGGGGTCGGGCAGGAACTGATTGGTGCGTCCTTCTTCTCCCGTCGTTTCCTGACGCGTAAGTTCCCATGCCACCCAGTTGGGTGTTTTATAATGATGGTTGTAAGACACGGTATATCCGGTATGGGTGATGATGGTTTCGTCTCGCTGGCGGATGGTTTTCGGTATCTCCAGTTGTAAGGAGTATCTGCCATCTGGTGCTTTAGCCTTTGTGTTTTCTGTGACACTTGCTTTATCCGTCAGTGTTCTGATTGTTTCGGAGCTGAATATTTTTCCATCGTTCTGGTAGAGGTAAAGAGCTCCGATAATGATTGCTGCCAGCAGGATAAAGCCTTTCAGTCCTCCTCCTGCTTGTTTTTTACGTTTTTTTGCCATATTACAGAAGTTTGAAACGCATCCGGAAGATGCCGTCTTTATAGTCGTGGCTGATGATTTTGAACATACCTATTTCGGATGTGTTGGCTACGTGCAGTCCGATGCAAAGGCATTCATCGTAATCGCCCACTTTCACAATGCGTACGGTGTCCGAAGCTCCTTCGGGCAGGCGTTTCAGGTCGAATCGTTCCTTGGCTTCTTGCTGGGTGATGAATTCGGTAGTGATGGGCAGGTGCCGGGCTATGACTTCGTTTACGGTTGTTTCGATGTGGGTTATTTCTTCATCGGTCGGGGCTTGTGGCAGGGCAAAGTCGAGTTTGCTTTTCTTGCGTTCAATGTGCGCCGATACGGCTCGGCCGCATCCGAAGAGGTTGACCATGGTACGGTTTACGATGTGTTCGCACGTGTGCATGGGCGGATATTCCGTCTTGTTGTGTTCGTTCAGTTGAGGTTGTTCCATAATTCTTTTTTTGCGTGGTGTATTTTTTGATGTATCATGACACACAGATTACCCGGATAGCATAAAAAATGTCTGTCTGCGTTATCTGTGTGTCATTAAAATGCACAAATAAATTATAATTACTTGTTCATGTTGCTGTTGGTCAATGTCTTGCCTTCGTATTCACCGGTCAGTGCATTGAGGAAAGCTTCTATTTTTTGTGCTTCTTCGGGCGATAGTTCTTGTCCTACCTGGTATTTTGCCATCATGGTAATTGCCTGGTTAAGTGTTTCTACACTTCCGTCGTGGTAATACGGATAGGTCAGTGCCACGTTGCGCAAGGTTGGTGTCTTGAAGCGGTATCGGTCTCGTTCTACCTTGGTTTGTGCCCATCGTCCGTTGTCTCCATCTGTCAGTCCCGACTTTTGGGTCAGTTCCCGGTCTTCAAAGTAGTTGGCGCGTTGTCCCATCAGTTCATAACTCAGCCCCCCCATGCTGGCACCGGCATGGCATGTGGCGCAGCTATATTGCTTGAACAGGTTATAGCCTGCTATCTGTTCGTCGGTCATGGCAGACTTTTCACCTTTCAGATAGCGGTCGAAAGCCGAATTGGGTGTTACCAGCGTTTTTTCGAATTCGCTGATAGCGTCAGTGATGGTGGCTTGGCTCAGTCCTTCGGGATAAACCTTTATGAAGTCTTTTACGAACGCTTTGTCTTCGGAAAGTCGTGCTACGATTTCGTCGAATGACTGGCATCCCATTTCTACGGGGTTCAAGGGAGGTCCTCCGGCTTGTTCTGCCAATGTCTCAGCACGTCCGTCCCAGAACTGTGCGAAATTGAAGCAGGCATTATATACCGTCGGGGCATTTACTCCGCCCAGCTGTCCTTTGATACCTTCCGAGTAGCGTTTGTTGTCTACTCCGGCGGTGTTCAGGCCGTGACAGGTAGCACACGAAACGGTTCCATCGGCAGAGAGCCGTGTGTCGTGATAGAGCAGTTTGCCTAAAGCTGCCTTTTGCGGATGATAAGCGATGCTGTCGGGCAGAGGGCGTACGGGTTCGTTGACAAATTCGGGTGCTGCCAGCGGGTTGTGGAAATACCTGGCACGGATGCTTTTGATAGCTGCCAGCATCCGGTCGCGCTTTTCAGGGGTGATGGACGAGCCCCAATGTACGAGGTAATACTCTTTCATCGGCATGGAACCGTCGATGATGCATTGCTCTACTTTGTTGAGGTCTACTTCATTGGGTACCGATTCGTCTTTCATGGTGCGCATGAAAGGCAGGATGTCGAATGTAGCATAACCTTCTTGCACATGCTTGTTTATCATTCCCTTGATGACAGGGAAGTGGGCATAGAAAGGCAAATCCGGTGCCATTGAATGGCAGGAGGCGCATCCGCCGTCTGTCAACACTTGGACCACTTGCTCGTTTGCCGTTAAACTGGCAGACGGAGCATTGTTTACAGCTCGGTAGATGACGGCGAGCAGGGCTATTACCGCCACCACGGTTAAAACAATGATTGAACTTTTTTTCATGTCGTTTTTTTATGTTATTGAGTTTTTATATTTATGGGTTGTTTCCTATAGGGTAACTATTTTGTTATTCACGGGACACAGCTGGCAATCTGTTATGCTTTTGTCAAGTATATACGTGCATACTGTTTTGTGCCGAGGGCAGGTAGTTGACACCATACCAACACATCTGCATGCACAGGAAGCCGGTTGCCAATAACAGGACGTTCCACTTCTGGTGCCGGGGCTTGCCATAGAGACGGAGGTGAAGGTAAAGCAGATAGATGCTCCATGTGACGGCGGCCCATGTTTCTTTCGGGTCCCAACTCCAGAAATATCCCCATGCTTCTTTTGCCCATAGGGCACCGCTCAGCATGCCGAAGGTCAGGAAGGCCAGCCCGATACATGTCAGGCGGTCGATGGTGGGTTGATAGCGGTCGGTATGTTTTATCACACCTGCCAGGGCAAGCAGGAAGGCACAGCCGAACACGGCATAGGCAAAGATGTAGACTGTTACGTGGGGCACGAACCAGTAGCTTTGCAAGGCAGGCATCAGTGAGCGGTCGTGCTGTTCGGGGTTCATCAGATTCATGATGACGAATACAAGGGTGAGTAGGGTGGAAAGGGGAAGTATCCACCTGTAGTGCCAACGTCGGTAGGTAAGCAAGCCGCATAGCATCAGGAAGAAAGAATACCACAATCGGGTTTCTCCTTGGGTACGGAGCGGCGGACGTTGCAACGAAATCCAAAAGCAAATAATGAAGGCTGCATAGATACACAGTCCGGTACAGGTCAAGGCGAAAGCTTTCTTGCTGAATTCCGTGCTACGGAATGCCGCGAAGGCACCTCCCACCCATAGCAGTGTTGCACTAAGGGCAAATCCGATAAATTCGTCCCATGTCAGCATGTTTCATCACCTCCTTTCTTTGGCAGGGCAGGTATCCCTTGTGTAAATAAGAGTACGCAACCAGCTATCAGCATCCAGATTCCTGTCCATAAAGCATACTTCCAAGGCTCTTTCACCAGTTGCAACACGCAATAATGTGGTTGTTCGTTTGCCGGTACGTGTTCGTAATCTGTCAGGTAAAGATTGTCCGTCCACGAAAGTGTGTAAGGGTGATTTACTTTCAAGGTAGCACTTTTGTCTCCTATGATTACTTGGGCGTTGTAGCTTTGTGGGGTTCCATCGGGATGATAGGCTATATCGAATGTCTGCAACTGCATGGAATCTTTCAGCAAGATGCTTTTTCCGTGTCTGTCGAATGCTTGCCGGGTCGGTTGGTCTTTGGTGACCAGTATCCTCCATTCATGTGTGTCGGCACTTCCCGCCATTCCACCTCCTAATGCAAGTAGCAGTCCGATGTGGGTCAAGGCAAAGCGCAGCTTGTGTGCCCGTTTTCTGCACATGCCCCGGTAAATGACGATGAGCAGGTGGGCAAGTAAGGCAATGAGGGTGAATACCGTCCACCATGAATCGGGGGTCAGTAACGTACCGAAGCCCATCAGCAGGCATGAAACAAAGGTTATCCCCAATAACAAGAATGTGGTGGCAGGTGCTGATAAAACCAGATAGCCAGCCGACTGAGGTTTTTCTTTGTGAAGAATCCACAGGCTTGTCACCCCCAATAGCAGGAGGGCGGCATTTACAGGGAAGGCGAAGAATGCTATCTGGCATTTACCGAATGTCAGCTGGCAACCGAGTGCCACGGCGAAGTATGTACCCCAATATCGATATAACGTCGCTTTTTTCATAAATCCGTCTGGCTTTATTTGTTCCGATGCAAAAGTACATATTAATGTAATAGGTTCTTTCTTTGCCGATGATTTATTTTAACGGATATCTGCCAATATCCCATGTAGGGGCGTATGCGATATGCCCTCTACCATGTGTCATATACAAAATGCTCAATTAGTACCGCGGGAAGCATAGACAGTTTCTTAGAATCTGTCGTTTAAGGTATATTTTGAAGTATTTTTCTAGTTGAAGAAAAAATTTTTTGCCGAAAATTTGTTGTGAAAGAAAAAAAGACTTACCTTTGCACCGCAATCAGGAAAATAACGGTTGCAAGACCAAGTTGGTGCCATAGCTCAGTTGGTAGAGCAAAGGACTGAAAATCCTTGTGTCACTGGTTCGATTCCCGTTGGCACCACATGATAATTAGAGAGTTACAGGTGATGTAGCTCTTTTTTTTATGCTCTTTTTGAGGCTGAGTGACCCCCTTAAACAGGAAATTAAATCAAATAAAAAGCTCCCTATCATTATCCGTATTCTGAATAATGATAGGGAGTTTTTTATTGTGCGATGAAGGTTGTTGCAGATGGAAAGTTCTTAGAAGCTGTTTTGAATTTCTCCAAAAAGTTTTTCTTGGCTTGATGTATCCGTTTTCGTGTGTGCTTTGGGCGATTTTTTGGTCCTTTCCGCTCCTGTTCTTCGTCAGATAGCCCGCTATCTTCCTCATCACAGAAGCGAAAATGCCTCAAAAACTCATCCCAAATCATCGCACGATAAATTCAAAACAGCTTCTTATGACGGATCAGTCTGAAGAACCAATACTGAAGAATCTGCTTGTTTTTATATTATTCATCGCCATATATGGATTCTTTACCAAATGTTCACGCGTTTTTCCGGAGCTACGTAAAGTGGATCGTTCGGAGTGATGTTGAAAGCATCATACCAAGCCTGGATATGAGGCAGGGCACCGTTTACACGCCATTCGCCTAACGAGTGAGGATCGCTCTTGGTATATACACGAATCTGTTCGTCGCGGATGTTTCCTGCCCATAACGTAGCATAGGCAATGAAGAAACGTTGTGCAGGTGTAAAGCCGTTTTTATCTTCCAACGGGGCATCTTTTGTGGCGTTTTGGAATGCCAGGTATGCGATGTTCAAACCTCCGTGGTCGGCAAGGTTTTCACCCAAGGTGAGCTGGCCGTTTCCGTGTAATCCTGGAAGTACTTCGATGTTGTTGAAGAAGTCCACCATTACTTGTGCACGTTCTTTGAAGCGGTCGGCATCTCCTGCTGCCCACCAGTCTTTCAGATTGCCTTCCTTGTCGAACTGACGTCCTTGATCATCGAATCCGTGAGTCATTTCGTGTCCGATTACTACGCCGATAGCACCGTAGTTGGCAGCATCATCGGCTTCCATGTTAAAGAATGGTGGTTGAAGGATTGCTGCCGGGAAGCAGATTTCGTTAGTAGAGGGATTGTAGTAAGCATTGACGGTTTGCGGTGTCATCAGCCATTCATCGCGGTCGACTGGTTTTCCCAAACGGGATATCATGTCGTTGAAGCCCCAGGCAGCAGCACGGCATACGTTTGCCCAATACGAGTCTTTCTGGATTTCAAGTGCTGAATAGTCTTTCCACTTGTCGGGATAACCCACTTTCACGCGGAAAGCATCCAGTTTTTCATGGGCACGCATTTTGGTGCTGTCGCTCATCCATTCTTGTGCATCGATGCGCTGTCCCAGTGCTGTTTGCAGGTTTTTTACGAGGTTGACCATACGTTCCTTGGCTGCAGCGGGGAAATATTTTTCGACATACATTTCGCCTACCAGTTCACCCAATAAACCATCGACGCTATTAACGGCACGTTTCCAGCGTGGTTGATTGGCTTGTCGTCCGGACATCACTTTACCATAGAAGTCGAAGCGTGCAGTCACGAAATCATCGCTCAATGTGGGAGCTGCAGCGTCAAGCAGGTTGTATTCCAAGTATGAAATGCTTTTGGAGAGCGGCAGGGTATTGATGAGCTTCGCTACTTCCTGAATGGGTTCTATTTGTTCTACGTTCAGTTCGGCAGGTGCTTCGATACCCAAAGCCTTCATAAAGGCATCCCAGTCAATGCCGGAAATCTGCTTCTTGAGTTCGGCATATGTCATTTTGTGGTAATTGGCTTCGGGGTCACGCAGTTCGGTTGCACTTTTCGATACTTTGGCAATGGCAGTTTCTATTTCCATTACGTCTGCCACCTTCTGTTGTGCATCGGTTTCAGTAAATCCGGCAAGGGTGAAAAGTTTTGCAATGTATTTTTTATATTGCTCGCGGATGTTTTGGGTGATGCTGTCATTGTCGAGGTAATATTCTTTTTCGCCCAAGTTGATGCCGCCTTGTCCCATCTGGAAGATGTTCAGCACACTGTTTTTGGGGTCGGCATAAACGTAGTAGCTGAAGAAAGTGCCTATACCTGCTGTACGTCGCATCTCGACTGCCATCGGGATGACCTGGCTTTTGTCAGTAAGTGCGGCTATTTTTTCAAGCATAGGTTTCACTGGTTCGCATCCTTGCTTGTTCAGTGTCACACTGTCCATTGCCATATTATAAAGGTCACCGATTTTCTGTGCGGCGGTTCCAGGTTCGTTTTGTTTGGCTGCAAGTTCTTCAATCAGCCCGCGCAGCTGCTTCTGATTGTTTTCTGCCAGTTGGTCGAATGTGCCGTAGCGTGAATATTCAGCGGTTAGCGGGTGTGCGTCATTCCATCCTCCGCAGGCATAACGGAAGAAATCGGTACCGGCGGATACGGTAGTGTCCATATTCGCCAAATCAATGCCCGAAGTGTTCGTGGCATTCTTTTGTCCGGTGCAGCCGGCCATTGCCAGTGTGGCAAAAGCGGCTACTGCTACATAATGTTTTGTTTTCATATTGCTATTTTGTTTAAAAACTTAGTTTTGTCTTTATCATTACGAGTAAAAGAATTATGGGGGTGTTTTCCCTGTCAAGTGTAGGTTGAGAATTTATTTCAGTTCTTCCAGTTCAAGTGAAATGGTTTCCCATTCGGTCTCCGCTGCGGCTATCTGCTCTTTCAGTTTCTGATGTTCCTGGTAGAGTGACATGTCGGCTGCACCTTCGGGTGTTGCCATACGGTTTTCGAGTGCCGACACCTGCTGTTCCATTTTTTCGATAGATGTTTCCAGTTCTGCTACCTGTTTTTCCAGCTTGCGTATCTTGCGTGTTTGTTCTCGTTGGGCTTCGTAAGAAAGTTTGCCTTCACTGGGAGGGTCTTTTTCTTCCTTTTTCTTTACACCTTCGGATGTAGATGCGGAGAGATGAAGTTCATTCAGATTTTCTATTTTTTTCTTCTGTAAGAAATCGTATATGCCGCCGATGTGTTCTTTCACCAGTCCTCCGCCGAATTCGTAGACTTTGGTCACCAGTCCGTCGAGAAACTCACGGTCGTGCGAAACGACTATCACAGTGCCGTCGAATTCGCGTATGGCTTCTTTGAGTACATCTTTCGAGCGCATATCAAGGTGGTTGGTAGGTTCGTCGAGAATAAGCAGGTTGACCGGTTCGAGCAAGAGGCGTATCATTGCCAACCGGCTTCTTTCTCCTCCCGAAAGCACTTTTACTTTTTTGTCGGAAGCTTCGCCTCCGAACATAAATGCGCCCAGGATATCGCGTATCTTCAGGCGTATGTCTCCTTTTGCCACGCGGTCGATGGTATCGAATACGGTCAGGTTCTCGTCAAGTAGTTGTGCCTGGTTTTGGGCAAAATAGCCGATTTGCACGTTGTGTCCGATGGTGAGTTTTCCTTCATAGGGTATTTCGTCCATGATGCACTTGACGAGTGTGGATTTTCCTTCGCCGTTCTTGCCCACGAATGCTATTTTTTCACCTCGATGGATGGTAAGGTTCACATCGTGGAATACCACATGGGAACCGTACGCTTTCTTCAGGTTTTCGCATATCACGGGATAATTGCCCGAGCGGATGGCGGGTGGGAACTTGAGGTGTAAGGATGAGTTGTCTTCTTCGTCCACTTCGACAGGTACGATTTTTTCGAGTTGCTTGATGCGGCTCTGCACCTGTACTGCCTTAGTCGCCTTATAACGGAAACGTTCAATGAAGTCTTCAGTGTCTTTTATTTCTTTCTGTTGGTTTTCGTAGGCACGGAGTTGCTGTTCACGTCGTTCTTTGCGGAGGACAACGAACTGGTCGTAAGGTACCCGATAATCATAGATATGTCCGCACGATATTTCGATAGTGCGATTGGTGACATTGTTGATGAAAGCCCGGTCATGGCTGACCAGTACTACGGCTCCCGGTTCCATTTTCAAGAATCCTTCCAGCCACTGAATGCTCTCGATGTCAAGATGATTGGTAGGCTCGTCAAGCAGAAGCACGTCTGGATGGCGCAAAAGCAGTTTGGCAAGCTCGATGCGCATACGCCATCCTCCGCTGAACTCACTGGTAGGACGGTCGAAATCAGAACGGGCAAAGCCCAAGCCCACCAAGGTGCGTTCCAGCTCAGCCTGGTAATTATTGCCTCCCATCATTTGAAAACGTTCGTTTTCGTGTGTAAAACGGTCTATCAGTCCGTGATAGTCTGGCGAGTCATAATCGGTACGGTCTGAAAGTTCCTGGTTCATCTGTTCCAGGTGTTTTTTCATTTCGAAGATATGTTCGAATGCCATTTCTGCTTCGGCACGTACCGTACGTGTATCGCTCAGCACCATAACCTGGGGCAGATAACCGATGGTAACTCCGCGCTGTACCGCTACTGTGCCTTCGGTGGGACGTTGCATGCCGGCAAGTATTTTCAATAAGGTAGACTTGCCTGCACCGTTCTTGCCTACCAGGGCAATGCGGTCTTTCTTGTTGATAACAAACGATACATCTTTGAACAATGGAGTTACTCCGAATTCCACTTTCAAACCTTCTATAGAAATCATATAAATGCCTAGTCCTTTAGTTCTTGAGTTTGTAAGTCCTTAAGTCTTTTCGTTTTGCAAGCTAAACTTAAAAATTCAAAAACTTAAGAACTTACAAATTCATCTACTCATTATTCAGTATAGCGTTCGATGGTCTGTTCGCGGTCGGGACCTACTGATACGATTTTGATGGGAGTACCCAACTGGTCTTCAAGGAAGGAGATATAGGCGTTGAATTCTTCGGGGAATTCGTCTTCACTAGTCATCTTGGTCATATCGGTCTGCCAGCCGGGCATTTCTACATATACCGGCTCTACACCTTCGGTGATATCGTAGGGGAAATAGTCGATTTCTTCTCCGTTCACTTTGTATGCTACACAAGCTTTCACGATGGGGAAGGCATCGAGTACATCACTCTTCATCAGGATAAGCTGGGTGACTCCGTTGACCATAATGGCATAACGCAATGCTACGAGGTCGACCCATCCACAACGGCGTTCGCGTCCGGTCACTGCCCCATATTCATGTCCAAGGTCGCGGATAGTTTTTCCGGTTTCATCGAACAGTTCGGTAGGGAATGGTCCGGCTCCTACGCGGGTACAATAAGCTTTCATGATGCCATATACTTCGCCAATCCGGTTGGGTGCCAGTCCCAGTCCCGTGCAGGCTCCGGCGCAAATCGTATTGGAAGAAGTAACAAACGGATACGAACCGAAATCAACATCAAGCATCGTACCTTGCGCACCTTCGCACAACACACTCTTGCCTTCATTCAGGAGGCGGTTTATTTCGTGTTCGCTATCCACCAAGTGGAACTGGCGCAGGTATTCGATACCTTCCATCCATTGTTTTTCGGCTTCGGTTATATCATACGAATAGTTCAGGCTTTGGAGAATTTTTTCGTGACGTGCTTTGGCAGCTGCGTATTTCTCGTCAAATCCATGCAGGATGTCGCCTACACGCAGACCGTTGCGGCTCACCTTGTCGGTATATGTCGGTCCGATACCTTTTCCGGTGGTGCCTACTTTCGATGCTCCCTTGGCAGCTTCATAAGCTGCATCCAGCACCCGGTGGGTAGGTAAGATGAGGTGTGCTTTTTTCGAAATGTGCAGGCGTTCTTTCAGCGGATGTCCGCTTGCTTCAAGTGCTTCTGCCTCGCTCTTGAATAAAGCTGGGTCCAGCACCACGCCATTACCGATGATATTGACTTTATCGCCTTGGAATATCCCTGACGGAATAGAACGGAGTACATATTTTTGACCTTCAAATTCCAGTGTATGACCGGCATTAGGTCCTCCTTGGAAACGAGCAACAACATCATAACGCGGGGTCAGTACATCTACGACCTTCCCTTTACCTTCATCGCCCCATTGCAAACCTAACAATACATCTACTTTCATATAATCTAATTTTTAAGTTTTTGAAATTTTTCTTCTTTTCGCTACCATACACTTGTTGCATAGCCCGTATATATATAAGGAGTAGTGAGAGGCATGAAAACCTTTCAGTTTGGTATCTACGATGGCTTGTTTCAAGGTTTCATCTTCGAACTCGGAAACCTTGCCGCACGAAGTGCAGATCATGTGATGGTGAGTCTCGTTGTTGTACGAACGTTCATACTGCGATGTATTGCCGAACTGGTGCTTGATGACCAGTCCTGCATCAATCAGTAAGATAATCGTATTGTATAGCGTGGCACGGCTGACACGGAAACGTTCTTTTTCTGCCATATATGAATATAGCATCTCGATGTCGAAATGTCCTTTGATGGTATAAATCGTGTCGAGAATGGCATATCGTTCGGGTGTCTTGCGATGCCCGTTCTTCTGCAAATAATCAGTCAGAATCTGTTTTACCTTTTCTTTTATATTTTCTTCCATCCGCTCAGTCTCTTTCTGGGTCAAAGGTAATCTTTTTTACGTAATTTAGAAAGGCTACAAAGAAAAATTTCTATAAGAAACTGTCTTGAATTTATCATGTGCTGATTTGGGATGAGTTTTTAAGGCATTTCCGCTTCTGTAACTGGCGTTTTCTTTACCGGCTTTAACTTCTGCAAGTCCCGTATCATTCTTCTTTGTTTTTCTGTAGAGTGAACACGAATTCCAGTCCTCCACTCGGATTGTTCTTGGCGAAAATGGTTCCTCCGTGGAAGAGTACGGCGTTTTTTACGATGGCAAGTCCCAGTCCAGTGCCTCCAAGCTTGCGCGAGCGTCCCTTGTCTATCCGGTAGAAACGTTCGAAGATGCGGTTCAGGTGTTCTTCGGGTACGCCTACTCCTGTATCGGAAAAGCTGAAATAGTAGTATTTTTCGTCTTCGCGGAAACAGTTGATGCGGATGGTCACACCGGTTCCTGCGTATGCAATGGCGTTGTCCATCAGGTTACGGAAGATGGAATAGAGGAGCGAACTGTTTCCGTTGATGATAAGTCCGTAGGGCACTTTGTTGATGACCGTGATGTGTTTTTCTTCCAATGCCAGTGCCAGCTCGTTCAGCATATTCTTCAGCATCAGGCTCAGGTTTACCTGTTCGCGTTCTACCAGGTTCGGGGCTTCATCCATGCGTGTCAGCACCGAGATGTCGCGTAGCAGAACGGTAAGCCGGTTGCTTTGCGCATAGCTTCGTTCGAGGAATGCCTGCATTGTTGCCGGAGGCAGGTTGGGGGTGTTTAGTATTGTTTCCAGGTATCCCTGTATGCTGCTGACTGGTGTCTTCAGTTCATGGGCGATGTTTTGGGTGAGTTGCCGCTTCAGGCGTGCCTGTTGTTCTTCCTGTGAGATGTCGTTGATGGATATTTCGAATGAGTGATCTTGGAAAATGATGCATTCTACCGAAAAAGAACGTCCGTTCTTGTCCACATGAAGCGATAGTTTTTTCTCTTCTTTGCTGAAGTTTCCGTCGTTGCGGTTCAAAAAGTCGGTAATGGGATGCAGTTCGGCAATGTTGAACACTTCTTCGGTCGAGGTCAGGTTGTGGTCGGAGATCGTGTTGGCATATTGGGTAAAAAGGTTGTTTACCAGTATTTCTTTTCGCTCGCGGGTGAAGACTCCCAATCCTTCATGTGAGGTTTGCAGGTGCGATATCAGTTTCTCGCGTTCGATATACAGAGCCTCTTTGGCACGGTGCAGGCGCTGGTATATCTTGATGATGTGTTGGGAGATTTCGCCCAGTTCGTTTTTGGGGAACGATTCAGAAATGTCGATCGGTTCGTTGCGGTCGGCACATAGGGCGAATTGTTGCAGTCGGGTGATGGACATCCCCAACTTTCGTGTGTAGCGGTAGAACAGGATGACCAGCATCAGGCTGATGGTCAGTGTAAACCATACGAATTCCGAGTCGGCTTTGAGGTGCTTGCTTAGGCTTACGTTGTAGGGCAGTGCTGAGCGGATGATGAGTTGTTGTGAAGGATAATAGTGTGCCGAATAGAAATATTCTTGCCCTTCGATGCTGGCAGAGATGCGGTTGATGTCATAGCCGCTTCCATACATCAGTGCGTCTTGCACCTCTTTACGGGTACGGTGGTTCTCAAACTTGCTTACATCGGGTTGGATGTTGTCGTATATCACTTTACCTTGGGTGGTAATGATGGTTACACGGATATCGGGAATGATATGGGTAACAACGTATTGTTGCAATGAATCGGTATCGAGGGACTTGCACGAGGTGATGAAGTCATACATCCGGTTATTGTAATTCTGTAATTGCATGTTCAGCAAATCGCTCTTGTATGCTTTTTCACGCTGGTATTGAAAAACGAGGAAGCACGTCGCGAAGATGACGAACAGCAGGATGACCGACAGGAAAAGCCGTTTACTGAACGGTAACAGACGGTATATCAGTTTAGTCATAAGCTTTTTTTTAGGTACTAGTTGACTAGGTACTAGGTAGCTAGGCTCTAGATACATCGGCAGAATTGTTTAAACCTAGTACCTGATTCCTAGTATCTGAAAATAATTTATTCGCATTCGAAGCAATAGCCGTATCCCAGACGGGTAACGATATGTTTGCCGTATTCGCCGATTTTCTTGCGCAGGCGGGTGATGTTAACGTCTATCGTGCGGTCGAGCACGTACACCTCATCGTTCCACACCTTCGAGAGGATGTCCTCGCGAGAGAACACACGTCCTGAGTTTTGGAGCAGCAGCAGTAGGATTTCGAACTCTTTCTTAGTGAGTGAAACTTCTTCGCCGTTGATTGTCACCTTTTTCTGTGGCACATTGATGACCAGTCCCTTGTATTGCAGTTCTTCACTGTCTTTCAGCTGGAGGTTGGCGGTGCGGCGCAATACGGCTTTCACGCGCATGATGACTTCGCGTAGCGAGAATGGCTTCGAGATATAGTCGTCAGCACCTAGGTTGAAGCCCGTGATGGTATCGTTTTCCGTGTCTTTGGCGGTAATGAAAATGATGGGGATGTTGGCGGTGTCTTTGTCTGCCTTCAGCATGCGCGCCATCTTGAATCCGGAAATTTCGCCCATCATCACGTCCAGCAGCAACAGGTTGTATTGCGTAAGGTCCAGTTTCAGGGCCTCTTCTGCCGAGTTGGCAGTATCGACTTTGTAACCCTCCATTTCGAGGTTGAACTTCAGGATTTCGCACAAATCGTCTTCATCGTCTACTACAAGGATTCGGTATTCGTTCATGGTTCTGTTTTTTTAGTTAATAATTAATAGTTAATAATTAATAGGGTGTAATGGCGATATTTGCCTTTATTAACTATTAATTGTTAATTATTAATTAATAGAAAATCTGTGTAATCTGTGGTGAAAAATTCACTCGCAAAGATGAGGCTTTCTTGTTTCGGTATTGTGAAATAGGTATTACAATCCGGTTACAAAGTAGGGCGGGTAAACTCTCCGGCAATGGGACGGCTCAGCTCGTTGCGCACCTGTTGCGGGGTAAGCCCGTGCCCTAACAGGAACATCAGTTTGGTGAGCACGCTTTCTACAGTCGAGTCGTATCCGCTGATGACGCCCGCGTCCAGCAGGTGCAAGCCGGTTTCGTAGCGTGCCATTTCCACCATGCCTGTAGGGCATTGCGAGATGTTGACGATAATGATGCCGCGCTCCGTAGCTTCTTTCAGCAGGCGGATGAACCAGGGCTTTTGCGGGGCATTGCCCGAGCCGTAGGTCTTCAGCACCACAGCCTTCAGTTCCGGGGTGCGTAAGACACCTTGTACGATGTTTTCCTGTATGCCGGGGAAGATGGTGAGGATGATGACATTGGTGTCGAACACGAAGTGGGGGTGCATCGGCACATCGGGATGCGCTTTGCGGATGCGGTCGTATTCATACTTGATGTGGATGCCTGCCGTAGCGAGCGGGGGATAGTTGTACGAGCGGAAAGCGTTGAAGTTCTCGGCGTTGATTTTCGTCGTGCGGTTTCCGCGCAGCAGCAGGTTTTCGAAGAAGATGCACACTTCGGGCACCACTGCCGTACCGTCGGGATGCTTTGCCGCGGCAATCTCGATAGAGGTTATCAGGTTTTCTTTTCCGTCGGTGCGCAGCACGCCGATGGGTAGCTGGCTTCCTGTCAGGATGACCGGTTTGCTCAGGTTTTCCAGCATGAAGCTCAGTGCCGATGCCGTATATGCCATGGTATCCGTGCCGTGCAGGATGACGAATCCGTCGAAATTATCGTAATTGTATTGGATAATCTTGACCAGTTTTGCCCACAGTGCCGGTTCCATGTCCGATGAGTCGATGGGTGGGGTGAACTGGTACGAAGATATCCGGTAGTTGAACCGCCGCAGTTCGGGCACGTTTTCCTGAAGCTGGTCGAAGTTAAAGGCTTCCAAAGCCCCTGTTTCGGGGTTTTCTATCATACCGATGGTTCCGCCGGTATATATAAGGAGTACGGATGGATAGTCGGGCTTAATCATAATTCGTGTCTGTTTTGTGCATGCAAAGGTACGAAATAGCGTGCGAAATCCGAAATGTTTTCTATGGTAAATAACAAAATGTTTGCCTTTGAGTGAGGAATTGAAAGTCCAGATGGGTATTATTGTGGCTAATTGATAGCTTATACCTCAGTCAGCTAAATTTGTAAATCAGTGTAGACAAGAAATGAATTTGTAATTCCGGATAGAATCATAGCAAGGCGCATCCGGTTGCGGAAGCCTGCGGATATAGGTGCGTCGGCAACGCATATAGGTCCATCCGCTGTAAGATTATTAATCTTCAGGCTGCAAGATTATTAATCTTACAAGCGGAAGATTATTAATCTTGTCTTGGGCAAAATGCGGATATTCATTAAAAATATTTCTTTGCCTGCACACTCCACGTGCAGACAAAATCAGGATGAACCATATAACAGACCTGATAACTTGCCGGCGGAAAAGATTTGTATGCACCAGCAACAAAATCCCCTTGCTGCTGAAGATGAAAAGGCATGACACGCAAGTGTTCCCTGAAATCGACTTCTTCTTCTCCCATCAGCTTGTAGAGCGTTTCCTTTGCCGACCAATGCAAGAGCATATAATATAAGGTGGAGGTACGTGAATCTCCGGCAAACCCTTTTACCGCTTCCGTCTCTCCGTCCAGCTCTTCGGCACACATGAAACGGCCGGCAATCCTCAATACCCGGTCTGCCACCTGCTCGATATCCACTCCTACTTCGGCAGACGGATGCAGTGCTACAGCCACATACCCCCTGGTGTGAGAAATCGAAAGCCGATAGCTCTGGTCTGTAAGGAAAGGTTTGCCCGAAGGAAAATGCCCGACCTGTTTCTCTTCACCGCACAATGCCTTAAGCAATACACGCACCGCAAGATACTCGGTACGGCGTGACTCTGCACGCAGTGCGGACAGTTCAGCATCGTAAGGCAATGAGTCCCCCAACATCGCACGCAACTCTCCGCCGGTTTCTTCCACCTTCCAGATGGCAAACACAGCGCCATCGCTTTTCCAACTCTTAAACAGCGACATTCTTCCGGGTTACTTTTACTTTCACAATACGATGGGCATCCATCTGAAGCACTTCGAACACAAAATCCTTGCAACGGATAATCTCATGCAGTGCCGGGAACTCTCCTTTCAGTTCGAGCACCAGTCCTGCCAAAGTATCGGCATCGCCAGCCAGCTCTTCGAAATCATCCGGGTCGACATCCAATATCTTATAGAAATCGGACAGCAACGTTTTCCCCTCAAAAACATACACGTTATCCGAAACCTTTACATAGCTGCGTTCTTCTTCGTCATATTCATCATTGATTTCCCCAACGATTTCCTCGATAATGTCTTCCATCGTGACCAGCCCCGATGTACCTCCAAATTCGTCCACCACAATCGCTATATGGATCTTGTTTGCCTGAAAATCACGCAACAGGTCATCAATCATCTTGGTCTCGGGCACGAAATAGGCAGGCCGTATCAAGTTCTGCCACTTGAAAGTGTCGTCTTTTTCCAAGTAGGGCAACAAATCCTTAATATACAGAATGCCCTTTATATTATCGCGCGATTCTTCATAAACAGGGATACGGGAGTATGCATTGTCCACCACACACCTGATGACTTCTGAAAACGGGGTGCCGATTTCCAAATCTACCATATCCAGCCGCGAAGTCATTACCTCTTTTGCCGTTTCCTCTCCGAAACGGATGATGCCTTCCAGCATATTGCTTTCTTCCGAAATCTCACGTTTGTCGGTCAGCTCCAAGGCTTGCGAAAGTTCATCCACAGAAAGGCCGGTCTTTTTATGCTTCTGCGCCATCCTGTTCACAAAAAAGGCAGAACGTACCAGAATGTCTGAAAAGGGACGGAAAATCCTACGCAGGAAGACAATGAGAGGCGCTACTTTCCGGCAGAACCCCAACGAATCTTGTGCCGAATAGATGCGAGGCATAATCTCGCCGAACAATAACAGCAGGAATGTCAAGACGATGACACAAAAGGCCAGCCGCAGCCCCTCTGCCTCTTCCCCACGCATCACATCGGAAAAGAAGAAAGCCCCCAGCACGACAATCGTCACATTGACGAAATGATTGGATATCAGAATCGTTGCAAGCAGACGTTCCGAGTCGTCCAGCAACTTACGGATACGCTTGTCGGCCACCGATTTTTCTTCATCCACTTCTTCCCTGTCGTTTTCAGACAAGGAGAAGAAAGCTATCTCCGAAGCCGAGACAAGACCGGACACACACAATAACAACACAGCCAGCACAGCAGCTGCCAACGCTCCTACGGAAGGAGATGCAAACGTGAAGCCGCTACACCACTCTTCAATGATAGATAAACACGAGTCAGGATCCAAAACAAAAAATTTTAGTTAAACATCAGGTTTATATGCCATCGGTCAGAAAGGCAAATCATCAGAAGTGCCAGCCTGCTGCGCCGAAACATTCGCCTGCTGTGCCGCAGCAGGCTGGGAAGGGGCGGTTGCCGGCTGGGGAGAACGCGGAGTCAGCATCTCCATATTATCGGCAAAGATTTCCACCACATAACGCTTGATGCCGTTCTGGTCGTCATACGAGCGCGAGCGTATCTTTCCTTCAATATAAAGTTTGTCCCCCTTGTGTACATATTTCTCGGCAGTCTCCGCCAGTCCGCGCCACAACACGATGTTATGCCACTCCGTACGTTCGGGCACCTGCGTGCCGTTTGCCAATGTATAGGCTCTGTCTGTAGTGGCCAAAGGGAAAGCGGCTACCGCCACCCCATTATCCAAATAGCGTACATCCGGGTCTTTCCCGACATTTCCAATCAATTGCACTTTATTCAATGACATATCTAAATCGTTTACTGATTATTTGGTTTCAAAATTACAGAAAAAAAACGAGATATCAAACGCGGAACCGCAAATTTGTGCAAATCGCCGACCGGGACGCATTGGAACGCCCCCTGCGGCATCCCCCCCGGGGCGATGCGCACGACATAACAGTCGGCATAAATCACCCGATGTGACAAGACATGCTTCACCTGCTTTGCCACCAACCGCACAGACAAGATTTCGCATTCCGCAAAAAGCTGCCTGTATGCCGGCAGCACGCATACCTCTTCTTCTTCCATCGCCCGTCCGGTTTCTATCAACGGGAACTCATACAGGTTGTGCCAGATATCCACCGCCTCCCGCTTGTGCAAGAAGGTATCCCCGCCGGCATCTATATAAAAATAAAGGAAATACCGGTTGCTCACTTTGGTTTTGTGCTGCTTGCGCGGAAGCACATCCACCAATCCTTTCTGCAATGCCACACAGCTGTCTGCCAACGGACAGAACATGCACGAAGGGGATGAGGGCACGCACTGCAAGGCTCCAAAGTCCATTATTGCCTGGTTGTACAGGGCAGGAGCAGACTTTTCGAGCAACTCTCCAGCCAATGCCGCATAAAGTTTCTTGCCTTGCGTGGTGTCAATCGGTTCTTCGACCCCCAGCCAGCGTGAAAGCACCCTGTACACATTGCCGTCGACCACGGCACATGGCATACCGTAGGCAAACGAGCAAATGGCGGCGGCGGTATAATCGCCCACTCCTTTCAATTTACGTACCTCTTCGTAAGTATCCGGGAAAGTCCCGCGCGCAGCTATCGAACGTGCCGCCTCGTGCAGGTTCCTTGCCCGTGAATAATAGCCCAACCCCTGCCAATACTTCATCACTTCGTCTTCACCGGCTTCCGCCAAGGCAAACACGTCTGGGAACCGCCGGATAAAACGGCAGTAATAATCGTACCCCTGTACCACACGCGTCTGCTGGAGTATAATTTCAGATATCCATATTTTATAAGGGTCTTTCGTGTCCCTCCACGGCAAATCCCGCTTGTTCTCCTCATACCAATGTATCAAGGTTTCACCGAACCGATTCATAACTTTTCCATTGCTTTTGATTAAAAACACTAAAAACATCTGCAAAATTACAGGTTTTAAGGATGCTTGAAACAGTTTTTTAAAATTTTGTTCGAAAGAAATTTTTCCATAAGCGAGAAAAGCTATATATTTGCAATCCAAAAAATTAAGATAACGTATAACAATAATTATTAGCGAAATGACTAAAGCAGAGATTGTAAACGAAATTGCCAAAAGCACCGGCATTGACAAGCAAACGGTACTCACTACGCTGGAAGCATTTATGGATTCAGTAAAGACGTCATTATCAAATGATGAAAACGTATACCTCCGTGGATTCGGCAGTTTCATCGTGAAGAAAAGAGCGCAGAAGACTGCCCGGAACATTTCAAAAAATACGACCATCATCATTCCGGAACACAACATTCCGGCATTTAAGCCAGCAAAGACGTTTACTCTTTCAGTAAAGAAATAATTAACATTAGTATTAACCCTATAAAATTTTGAAGCTATGCCAAGCGGAAAGAAAAGAAAAAGACATAAAATGTCAACTCACAAACGTAAAAAAAGACTGAGAAAGAACAGACACAAAAGCAAAAAATAATTGTTAGTCTGTCCGACTTCAATAAAGAACAAACTTGCAAAGCTCCTTCATAGTCTTTCAGGTTTGTTCTTTGTGTATTGAGAATCTTTTGTTTCAAAAAAAAGTATTAACCCGTAAACTAAGTATAACAAGTGACAAGCGAATTAGTAGTAGATGTACAGCCGAAGGAAATCTCCATAGCTCTGCTGGAAGACAAGAACCTGGTAGAGTTCCAGAAAGAAGAAAGAAACCTTTCCTTTTCCGTCGGCAATATGTACGTGGGCAAAGTCAGAAAGCTGATGCCCGGACTGAACGCCTGCTTCATAGATGTCGGTTTCGAAAAAGACGCTTTCCTTCATTACTTAGACCTCGGACCTCAATTTCTTTCTTACCAGAAGTATCTGAAACAAGTTATCAGCGACCGAAAGAAGCTTTATCCCATATCGAAGGCATCCATGCTGCCCGATATTGAAAAGGACGGAAGCATCTCGAACGTCCTGCAACAAGGACAAGAGGTTATCGTACAAATTGTCAAAGAACCCATTTCCACCAAAGGACCGAGACTGACCTGCGAATTGTCGTTCGCCGGCAGATACCTGGTACTGATCCCGTTCAATGATAAAGTGTCGGTATCGCAAAAAATCAAGTCGAGCGAAGAACGCGCACGCCTGAAACAATTGCTGCAAAGCATCAAGCCGAAAAACTTCGGCGTCATCGTACGCACGGTGGCAGAAGGGAAGCGCGTGGCTGAACTGGACGCCGAACTGAAAGTATTGCTGAAACACTGGGAAGAGACCATCACAAAAGTACAAAAGGCAACCAAAATGCCTACACTGGTCTACGAAGAGACAAGTCGCACGGTAGCCATGCTGCGCGACCTGTTCAACCCTTCGTACGAAAACATCTACGTGAACGACGAGACCGTTTACAATGAAGTAAAGAATTATGTAGCCCTGATAGCCCCCGAACGTGTGGGTATTGTCAAGCTATACAAAGGCCAGCTTCCCATTTTTGATAACTTTGCCATCACCAAACAAATCAAGTCATCGTTCGGCAAAACCGTTTCTTATAAAAGCGGGGCTTATCTGATTATCGAACATACCGAAGCGCTGCACGTAGTGGACGTGAACAGCGGTAACCGTTCGAAATCTGCCAACGGACAAGAAGCCAATGCCCTCGATGTGAACTTGGGCGCAGCCGATGAGTTGGCGCGCCAACTCCGATTAAGAGATATGGGAGGAATCATCGTTGTCGACTTTATCGACATGAATCTTGCCGAGAACCGTCAGAAACTGTACGAGCGTATGTGCCAGAACATGCAAAAAGACCGTGCCAAGCATAACATTCTGCCCCTCAGCAAATTCGGTCTGATGCAGATAACGCGCCAGCGCGTGCGTCCGGCAATGGATGTGGCTACTGATGAAGACTGCCCCACCTGCTTCGGCAAAGGAAAGATAAAGCCTTCCATCCTGTTTACAGATACACTGGAAAGCAAAATTGACTACTTGGTCAATAAGTTGAAGGTCAAGAAATTTACATTGCACATCCACCCCTACGTGGCTGCTTACATCAACCAAGGCATCATGTCGCTCAAGCGGAAGTGGCAGATGAAATACGGCTTCGGAATCAAGATTGTCCCGAACCAAAGCCTTGCCTTCCTGCAATATAAATTTTATGACGCGCACAACGAAGAAATAGACATGAAAGAGGAGTTCGAAATCAAATAGACAAGCAAACAAAGAACCTCCAAAAAACAATTATCCCCTTGCCTGCTCCTTAACAACATAAGGAAGGCAAGGGGATAATCCGTAAGATACACTTCCCGTTATTTCCGTTTCATTTTCTGCATCATGCCTGCCATCTTGCTGCCCGTTACCATCTTCATCATCTTGCGGGTCTGGTCGAACTGCTTCAAGAGGCGGTTCACTTCCTGAATGCTTGTTCCGCTACCCTTGGCAATACGGTTCCGGCGGCTTCCGTTCAGGATTTCAGGATGTGTGCGCTCTTGGGGAGTCATCGAATAAATAATTGCCTCAATGCTCTTAAAGGCATTGTCATCAATATCGATATCCTTAATCGCCTTTCCTACGCCCGGAATCATCGAAGCCAGTTCTTTCAGGTTACCCATCTTCTTGATTTGCTGGATCTGTCCCAAAAAGTCGTTAAAGTCGAACTGGTTCTTCTGGATTTTCTTCTGCAAACGCTTGGCTTCTTCCTCATCGTATTGCTCTTGTGCACGCTCTACCAACGAAACGATGTCGCCCATACCCAGGATACGGTCTGCCATACGTGCCGGATGGAAAAGGTCGACGGCATCCAGTTTTTCGCCCGTACCAACAAACAGGATAGGCTTGTTTACCACCGTACGGATGGAAAGGGCGGCACCGCCACGCGTATCACCATCCAATTTGGTAAGTACCACACCGGTGAAGTCGAGACGTTCGTTAAATTCACGGGCTGTGTTCACCGCATCTTGTCCGGTCATCGCATCCACCACAAAAAGGGTAGCATCCGGAGTGATGGCATTTTTGATAGCGGCAATCTCGTTCATCATCTGTTCGTCTATCGCCAACCGGCCGGCTGTATCGACAATAACCAGGTCATACCCTTTCGCCTTGGCTTCCTGAATGGCATTCAAGGCTATCTGTACCGGATCTTTGCTGTCCGGTTCGCTATAAACCGGTACTTCCACTTGCTCGCCCAGCACTTTCAACTGGTCGATGGCAGCCGGACGGTAAACATCACATGCTACCAGCAAGGGCTTACGGTTCTTCTTCGACTTGAACATCCGTGCCAGCTTGCCCGAAAAGGTTGTCTTACCCGAACCTTGCAGACCCGACATCAGGATAACAGCAGGACGGCCTTTCAACTCCAGTTCCACCGTATCGCCTCCCATCAGCTTCGCCAGCTCGTCGTGAACAATCTTCACCATCAACTGGCTGGGCTTCACGGCCGTCAGGACGTTCTGCCCCAGTGCTTTCTCTTTTACCGTATCGGTAAAGTTCTTTGCCACCTTATAGTTTACATCGGCATCCAGCAACGCACGACGTACATCTTTCAGGGTCTCCGCCACATTGATTTCGGTGATTTTGCCTTCACCTTTCAATATCTTGAACGACCGCTCCAGTCTTTCACTTAAATTATCGAACATAATTCTATTTACTATTTAGCGATTTATTATTTACTATTTAGCGATTTACTATTTAGCGATTTACTATTTAGCAATTTACTATTTAGCGATTTACTATTTAATTTTTATGCCACAGAGGCACAGAGATGTACGCCGTCTCTGCACCCAATAAAAAAGCAGCGTGCAAAAATAGTAAAAAACTTGCAGGCTTCAAATCTTTTTGTTCTGCCATTTCGCTTTTTTCAGATAAATCACACTGAAAACCAACATCAGGGTATAGTAAATCACTTCGGTAGTGAAACAAATCTCCACCGGAGCCTGCACCACCATGCCGATGATGATGATGTAGAGGGCATAAAACACCTGTATGCCGATTTCGAGCACCAATGCCGCCTGTGTATTACCTGTTCCCGAAATACCGTTGAAATACACATTGGAAAGTGCCGCAATCAGCATCGCCACGCACACTACATAAAGTGCCAGTTCCGATTCATGAAGCAATGCCTCCTCGCCTGTATATACCGAAAGGATGGCATGAGGAAATGCCACGCACAACACTACACAAACCACCATGATGAGGAACGACATCCGGGCGATGCGGTTCAGCAGATGCATCACCTTCGACACACCTCCCGAACCGATAAGGTTGCTCACCAACGAGTTCGCCGTAGTAGAAAGTGCCTGCACCGGAATAAGCAAAACGACGTAGACACTACGCACAATATTGGCTATCGCCAGCTGGCGCTCGCCCAACCGCTCCAGTGCCATAAAAAATACGAACCAGATAGCCATCGAGAGGAAATACTGCACCATCGTGAAACAGGAAATATGCAAGATACGCACCACCATGTTCCAGTCGAACTGCCCGAAGCGGTGCAGCCCGTACTTATGAAGGTCTATCTTCGCATAGGTATATACAAGGTAAAACACCAGCGAAGACGCCTCGGCTATCACCGAAGCCAGTGCCGCCCCGCGCACACCCATCTCGGGGAAACCCCACTCACCGAACACCAATACATAGTCGAGTATTACATTGACCGCAGCCATGACCACAGCACTCATCGTAAGCACTTTCGTCTTAGTAATGCCTATATAAAGGGCACGGAACATCACGTTGACAAATGCAAACAGGAACCCCCAGATGCGCCACGTAAAAAACTCGTAAGTAGCATGGTAGATATTGTCTGATGTAATGAGCAGGCGTATCAGAGGCTCGGCAAACAGATACATTGCCGCCAGCAGCACTACCGCCATCCCGAAACTAAAGGCAGAGCCCTGCCACATAATCGGCCCCACGGCATGGTAGTTCCCCTCACCATTACGCCGCGCTATAAGAATCTGCGAACCCACACTGAAACCGAATGCCACCGTATAAATGCAGATATACAGCAGTCCACCCATAGCCGAAGCTCCCAGTGCCACTTCGCTCACATGTCCCAAAAAGGCAGTATCGGTCACGTTGATGACATTCTGTGCCAGCAATCCCAAGAAAATGGGATAAGTTACATTCCATATTTCTTTGTTCGTGTACATAACAGATTGTTTGATGATATAATTCTTGAAACAAGCGCACAAAGATACGGATTTTATACATACAAACCTAATCCTACTCTTTTCCCCAGGCCTGGAAACTGTCTCTGCTATACTATAGGTATAGATATATTTACTATTTTTCGATTTACGAAGTACGATTTTAATATCAAAATAGTAAATAGCAAATTGTCAAATCGTAAATTAATAAATCTGTGGTGATAAATCGCACAAGCCGTTTTTATATCTCCAACCCATGTAGTGCCAGGTGCACATATTTTTTTTGCATGTCGGCAGGTTTGCATACGACACCATCTATCATCAGCAGGTCAATGTCGAGTGGAATAACCCCTGTCTGCTTACTGGCAGGAGTGCGCCCGCAAGCTTTTTCTATGTTCTTGAAAAAGCTCCTCAAAGTATCTGGATCCCAAGTGGTTTCAAACAGTGCCGCCCGGTTGAGATAAGGAACATGATGTATGCTCCCTTCGGGTGCGGTCTGTATGGTTTTCCCCCATCGGATACAAGGGAAATAATGTCTTAATACTTTCTCGGCTATATTCATATGCATTTCCGCATGGTAATTCGACCCGATACACAAGACACATTGATGCATTTTTTCCATAATAGTTCTTTTAATCTTTCCAACCTGCCAGAAACTGCCCGGAATCCGTCCAAGAATAACGGTATAGCGTCCATAAATACATGAAACCGGCACTGCCTGAAAAACAATGCAAGTTATAAAAAAGATCATAAACCCGCAAAAAGGGAGCCGAAAACATTCACTTCAGAACGGAACAGGATGATAAATACCATTCTGCAACCAGCTTGAATGACGCGCCAAACACAGACAACTTACTTTACCATACGAACCCGCCTTTTTTAAAACAAAATAACAAAGAGGCAGAAAATAATCGGGCGAAATACATGTCGGATAGTTTTTTTTCTTAACTTTGCGGTGCAACTGAAATGCAAACACTTTAAACAAAAAATATTGAGACTATGATGACTATTGACAAATTCAACTTTGCCGGAAAGAAGGCAATCGTCCGCGTGGACTTCAATGTACCTTTGGACGAAAATGGTAAGATTACCGATGACACTCGTATCCGTGGCGCTCTGCCTACCTTGAAGAAAATCTTGGCTGACGGCGGCGCTTTGATTATCATGTCGCACATGGGCAAGCCCAAAGGCAAAGTAAACGCCAAATATTCGTTGAGCCAGATTGTTGATGCTGTATCAGCAGCTCTGGGCACTCCGGTACAATTCGCTCCCGATTGCGCTAAGGCACAAGACGCTGCCGCTGCCTTGAAACCGGGCGAAGTACTGTTGCTGGAAAACCTCCGCTTCTATCCCGAAGAAGAAGGCAAACCCGTAGGCATCGAAAAAGAAGACCCTGCTTACGAAGCCGCTAAGAAAGAAATGAAGGCACGCCAGAAAGACTTCGCCAAGACATTGGCTTCGTATGCAGACTGCTACGTGATGGACGCATTCGGTACGGCTCACCGCAAACACGCTTCTACAGCCGTTATCGCCGACTATTTCGATGCAGACCACAAGATGCTGGGCTACCTGATGGAAAAAGAAGTGAAAGCCGTTGATAACGTATTGAAAGACATCAAACGTCCGTTCACCGCCATCATGGGTGGTTCGAAAGTATCTACCAAAATCGGTATCATCGAAAACCTGATGGATAAGGTAGACAACCTGATTCTGTGCGGCGGTATGACATTTACTTTCGCTAAGGCTCAAGGCGGTAAAATCGGCAAGTCTATCTGCGAAGATGACAAGCTCGACCTGGCTCTCGACATCATCAAGAAAGCACAGGAAAAAGGCGTGAACCTGGTATTGGGTACCGACTGCATCGCAGCTGATGACTTCAAGAACGATGCCAACACACAAGTTTGCCCGGCTAACGACATACCGGAAGGCTGGGAAGGACTGGATGCAGGTCCTGCAAGCCGCGAAGCATTCAAGGCTGCTATCGTAAATGCCAAGACTATCCTGTGGAACGGTCCTGCCGGCGTATTCGAATTCGATAACTTCACTGGTGGTTCGAAAGCTATTGCTGAAGCCATTGCAGAAGCTACCAAGAACGGTGCCTTCTCACTGATTGGTGGTGGCGACTCTGTAGCCTGCATCAACAAGTTCGGCATGGCAGACCAGGTATCTTACATCTCTACCGGTGGCGGTGCATTGCTGGAAGCCATCGAAGGCAAAGTATTGCCGGGTGTAGCTGCTATCTGTGGCGAATAAAAAACTTATCTATAAAGCCCGGAGAGCCAGTATGACTCTTCGGGCTCAACACGGATTAACGCAGATTTTCGCAGATTCTTTTAATTTACTATTTTTCAATTTACGAAGTACGATTTAATGCTTAAATAGTAGATAGTAAATTGTCAAATCGTAAATTAAAAGAATCTGCGTTAATCTGCGTTTCATACAAACTTACCTCATTCATGGCAGGCATCTATCTACACATCCCCTTCTGCAAACGGCGGTGCATCTATTGCGATTTCTTTTCGACGACCCAAAGCGGACAGACAGACCGATACATCGAAGCATTATGCGCTGAACTGGAACAACGGAAAGATTATCTTGAAGATGAAGAAATCGAGACCGTCTACATGGGCGGAGGAACACCTTCACAATTGCAGGAGAAACATTTCGAAGCACTGTTCGACACCCTATATCATCATTACAGCATCCGCCCCGATGCCGAAATCACCATCGAAGCTAATCCGGACGATTTACACCCCACCTATATCCGGATGCTCCGGCACTTCCCCTTCAACCGCCTGAGCATGGGGATACAGACATTCAACGATGCCACCCTGTCTGTCCTGCAACGCCGGCACAATGCCCGACAAGCCTTGGAGGCATTCTGGAACTGCCGGGAAGCCGGTTTCGGAAATATCAGCATCGACCTGATGTACGGATTGCCGGGAGAAACACTCGCCACATGGCAAGCCGACCTGAAGCAAGCCGTCACCCTGCATCCCGAACACATCTCTGCCTACCACCTGATTTACGAAGAAGGAACACCCCTCTGGAAACTCCGCGAACAGCATCGGGTAAGCGAAATAGACGAAGATTTGAGTGTAAGCCTTTTTTCCGAACTGATTCATACGTTGAAAACCGCCGGATATGAACATTATGAGATTTCCAACTTCTGCCTGCCCGGAAAACATTCGCGCCATAATTCCAGCTATTGGATTGGAAAGAAATACTTGGGCTGCGGTGCTTCGGCTCATTCGTACAACGGCATCTCGCGCCAATGGAACATCGCATCGCTTGAAAAATACATGACAGGCATCGAGCACCGTAAGCCTGATTACGAAATAGAAGAACTCGACCTCTATACCCGCTACAATGATTTTGTCATTACCAGCCTGCGCACCCAATGGGGGATGTCTCTAACCAAGCTCAAGACCGGTTTCGGAGAAAAACTATACGATTATTGTATCCACCTTGCCACACCCCATTTACAACAACATACTTTACAACAGACCGGCGATTTCCTGAAGCTTACCGAACAAGGTATTTTCATATCCGACAGCATCATGAGCGACCTGCTTTGGGTGGACGATTGAAACAAGATTGAACAAGATTACCCCCCTCTGGAAGAAATTTTCGTAAAAGAGGTTGCATAGTTTCACTTTTTTACCTATTTTTGGCAAAACGTTTAAAAATGTAAGTCATTATGAGCAATAAACAGAAAAGATTCATCTTACCCGAAGACGAAATACCACGCTTCTGGTACAACATTCAGGCAGATATGATAAACAAACCGCTGCCTCCCTTAAACCCTGCTACCAAAGAACCGCTCAAACCCGAAGACCTTTACCCTATCTTCGCCAAAGAACTTTGCCAGCAGGAATTGAACCAAACAGATACATGGATCGAGATACCCGAGGAAGTGCGCGACATGTACAAATACTACCGGAGCACCCCGCTGGTACGTGCATACGGACTGGAAAAAGCATTAGACACCCCTGCCCACATTTATTTCAAGAATGAAAGTGTCAGCCCAATCGGCTCGCACAAGCTGAATTCGGCACTGGCACAAGCCTATTATTGCAAAAAAGAAGGCGTAAGCAATATCACAACCGAAACAGGAGCCGGACAATGGGGAGCAGCCCTGTCGTATGCAGCCAACGTATTCGGACTGGAAGCTGCCGTATATCAAGTAAAAATCAGCTACGAGCAGAAACCATACCGGCGCAGCATCATGCAGACCTTCGGCGCACAGGTCACTCCTTCACCTTCCATGTCAACCCGCGCAGGAAAAGACATCCTGACCAAATACCCTAACCACCAAGGTTCACTGGGTACAGCTATTTCTGAAGCAGTAGAACTGGCACGCACGACACCTAACTGCAAATACACTTTAGGCTCTGTATTAAGCCATGTCACTCTCCATCAGACCATCATCGGACTGGAGGCCGAAAAGCAAATGGAAATGGCAGGCGAATATCCCGATGCCATCATCGCCTGCTTCGGCGGAGGTTCCAACTTCGGCGGCATCGCTTTCCCGTTCATGCGGCACACCATCCTGGAAGGAAAGAAAACCCGATACATTGCAGCCGAACCGGCATCATGCCCCAAACTGACACGAGGCAAATTCGAATACGACTATGGAGACGAAGCCGGATATACCCCGCTGCTTCCGATGTACACATTGGGACACAATTTTACCCCTGCCAACATCCATGCCGGAGGCTTGCGTTATCACGGCGCAGGCGTCATCGTATCGCAGCTGATAAAAGACAACCTCATGGAAGCCGTCGACATCCAACAATTGGATTCGTTCAAAGCCGGCTGCCTTTTCGCCAAAGTAGAAGGCATCATCCCGGCACCGGAATCATGCCACGCCATCGCTGCCACCATTAATGAAGCATTGAAATGCAAAGAAAGCGGCGAAGAGAAAGTGCTTCTTTTCAACCTCTCCGGACACGGCTTGATCGACATGAGCGCTTACGACCAATACCTGGCAGGCAATCTCACCAATTATAGCCTGAGCGATGAGGAAATAAACAAGAGCCTGGCAGAAGTGAATGAACTGAATAAATAATGTGGGAATATAGGAATGTGCTAATGCGGGAATAAACCTCCAATGCATTAGCACATTTTTTATCCGCGCATATAAATGAATGCCTTCAACCAACTGAAACCATGATGCGCTAACCGAAGATATATTACCTTGCCGTTTCAGTTATCTCCTCAAGCCATAACAGTTATCTGATATTGCCCATGAAGCATATCTTCGTTCTGCAAACATAGGTACTTAATGGAAAAATGGAAAAATGTGGAATTTCATCAAAAAAAACACCTCAAACGCTTGCAAATTCAAAAATAATGCGTACCTTTGCACCCGTGTTCGAGAAACACCTTCTCAACACGACAAAGGATGGCCCGTTCGTCTATCGGTTAGGACGCAAGATTTTCATTCTTGAAAGGGGAGTTCGATTCTCCCACGGGCTACTTCCAAAAACAACATCTGCCAAGGCAGAAAAGAAAGATGGCCCGTTCGTCTATCGGTTAGGACGCAAGATTTTCATTCTTGAAAGGGGAGTTCGATTCTCCCACGGGCTACCTAAGAAGGGTTATCCGAGAAATCGGGTAACTCTTTTTTTATTCAGGAAAAATTTCACTATCTTTGCCGGAAAGCATATATAAATAAGGAGAAGGAGATACCCACATGAGTACCAAAAGCATCAATGCGGAACTGTTCCGCCAGTTGAGTTACATCGCCGATGATGAAAACTGCATGAAGAAAGCATTGGACTATATCAGGAAACTTGCTATCCAAAAGGAGAAAGCACAGCCCCTTACCGCCACTGATACATTGGCAGAAGACATTGTGCCCTATCGCACGAAAGAAGAACTGAAAGAAGGATTCAATCAAGCTTGCCAAGAAGCAAAGCACTATAAAGATGGAAAATTGCAACTACAAACATGGGAAGAAGTATATCATGAACTATAATGTAAAACCGACTCCCTATTTCCTAAAAGAACTCAAACGCCTCAGCAAACGTTACCGGTCTTTAAAAGAAGACGTAAATCTGCTTGTTGCTTCATTACATGAGAATCCATATCAAGGTACTGATCTAGGTAAAGGACTACACAAAATCAGAATGTCTATTACTTCGAAAGGGAAAGGTAAAAGCGGTGGGGCAAGAGTCATTACACTGACCTTACTTGTAACATCGGATAAAGCAGATATATTGCTGCTCACATTATACGACAAATCCGAATGTGAAAACCTGACCGATGCCGAGCTGAAAGCCATCCTTGCACAAAACGGACTCTGAAACACCTATACGACTTATGCATCAAGAAAACATACAAACACTGTACCAAACATATACCGGACATCTCCCCGAAGCCATCGAACCATTGGCTGGCGCAGGCTCTAACCGCAATTATTACCGCCTGAAAGGAACTCCGCAACTGATAGGCGTATATGGCACATCGGAAGCCGAGAACCGTGCTTTCTTATACATGGCACGACACTTCGAGGCAAAAGGATTGCCTGTTCCACACGTTTACGCCCAAACCGATGACGCTATGGCTTACCTGCAAGAAGACTTGGGAGACACCTCATTGTTTCAAGCCATTGAGCAAGGAAGGAATACAGGCATATTCAACGAAGCTGAAAAAACTTTATTGAAACAAACCATCCGCCTGCTTCCACGCATACAATTCGAAGGAGCGGAAGACATGGATTTCTCCGTCTGCTACCCGCAAGCTGAATTCAACCGGCGCAGCATCCTGTGGGACTTGAATTATTTCAAATATTGCTTCCTAAAAGCCACGGGCATTGACTTTCAGGAAAATTTACTGGAAGACGATTTCGAAAACATGACGCAAGTATTGCTTGCCGATACGTTCTCCACCTTCATGTACCGCGACTTCCAAAGCCGTAATGTAATGATACGGGAAGGGAAACCTTACTTCATCGACTTTCAGGGCGGACGGAAAGGACCCGTTTATTACGATGTGGCTTCATTCTTATGGCAAGCCAAAGCACGATTCCCACAACATTTACGTGAAGAGCTGATACACGACTACTTGGACGCCCTTCATGCCTATTGCCCCATGCCCGAATCCTACTTTAGGGAACAGTTAAGGCAATTCGTCCTCTTCCGCACCTTACAAGTATTGGGTGCCTACGGATTCCGTGGTTACTTCGAACAGAAGCCGCACTTCCTGCAAAGCATCCCGTATGCCATCGGAAACCTGGACCAATTATTGGAAGAGGAGTTTCCGGCATATCCTCACCTATGCAAAGTGCTGAAACAATTAACCGGGCTCCCCGTATATGCCACCGAACTGAACAAGCGCAAGCTTACGGTGCGGGTCATGAGCTTTTCCTATAAGAAAGGGATTCCGGAAGACCCGTCCGGAAACGGAGGCGGATATGTATTCGATTGCCGTGCCATCCATAATCCGGGCAAATACGATGCCTACAAGCAACTGACCGGACGCGATGAGCCGGTTATCCGGTTCCTGGAAGAAGACGGAGAGATACTGACCTTCTTAGAACACGTATACGCACTGGCCGATGCCCATGTGCAACGCTTTCTGGAAAGAGGTTTTACCCACCTGAGCATCTGTTTCGGATGTACAGGCGGACAACACCGCTCGGTTTATGCAGCCGAACATGTGGCACAACATATCCACGAAAAATTCGGAGTAAACGTAGAAGTGAACCACCGCGAACAAAATATCACTTACAAATACTAAATAAGTGTACAAAATAAATGATACTATTCGAAACACAGATTTTCGCGGATTAACGCAGATTAAGGACAGATAAATAGAATAATCATCTGCGAAAATCCGTGTTAATCCGCGTTTCTGAACTGACAGATGATATAACTAATTCTCAACATCTACTTAAACATGAAAGCCATGATATTTGCCGCCGGGCTGGGAACCCGGCTCAAGCCCTTGACCGACCGGATACCCAAAGCATTGGTTCCTGTAAACGGAATCCCCATGCTGCAACATGTCATCCTAAAGCTAAAGCAAGCCGGATTTACTGAAATCGTCATCAATATCCACCACTTTGGCGAACAAATCATCAGCTTCCTGCAAGCCCACCAGAACTTCGGCATCACCATCCATATCAGCGACGAAAGAGAAGAATTGCTGGATACCGGAGGAGGAATCAAGAAAGCCATTCCTTTCTTTAGCGGCAATGAGCCATTCTTGGTGCATAATGTGGATATATTGTCAGACACCGACCTGAAAGCCTTATACGATTATCACCGGCAAAGCATAAACGATGCAACCTTATTGGTCAGCCAACGGGAAACCTCACGCTACTTGTTGTTCGATAAAGACAATGCCCGCCTTTGCGGCTGGATAAACAAACAGACCCTGCAAACCAAGCCCAACGGTTTTGCCTATCATCCCGAACAACATGAAGCATATGCCTTCAGCGGTATCCATGTCATCTCACCTTCCCTCTTCCGTTACATGGACGGGCATTGGACCGGGAAATTTTCCATTACTGACTTCTATCTTCAAACCTGCAAAGAAGCACGCATCGGTGGATACATAGCACAAAATCTTCACCTAATAGATATCGGAAAACCGGAAACATTGGCGCAAGCGGAAAAACTTTTTGAATGAAGAATGAAGAATCGTTTTCAGCCGAATGGCATTTTTCATTCTTCATTCCTAATTCTTCATTCAAAAAAGCTCCAGCTTGTTTTTCCGGGCTTCTTCCAGCGATGCAAACTTTACCTGCTTCTCTTTGTTGCCTTCACGCAGTGCCTCATATTCACCTGCCAATTCTTTTACAAAAGCATCATGCGTTGCCGGATTCAGCAAGCGGGCGGCAACGGGAGCATTCAGCGATGCATCTTTCATATAAATTACCGGTCCGTGATAGACCGGAGCTATCTTCAGTGCCGTATGAAGCTTTGAAGTCGTAGCCCCTCCAATCATCACCGGAATATGCACGCCGGCACGGTCGAGCTCGCGCACCACATGCACCATTTCCTCCAACGAAGGGGTTATCAATCCGCTTAATCCTACGATGTCGACTTTCTCACGTATCGCCGTTTCTACAATCTTCTCGGCGGGAACCATCACACCCAGGTCAATGATTTCGTAATTGTTGCACGCCATCACGACCGACACGATATTCTTCCCGATGTCGTGCACATCACCTTTTACCGTAGCTACCAGCACCTTTCCTGCCTTCTTCGCCCCTTCTTTCTTCTGCGCTTCGATGTAAGGCTGCAAGATGGACACCGCCTTCTTCATCGTGCGTGCCGTCTTTACCACCTGAGGCAAAAACATCTTGCCCGAACCGAACAGTTCCCCTACCTGGTTCATGCCCTTCATCAGCGGTCCTTCGATGATGCTTATCGCATCGGGATATCTTCCTAAAGCCTCTTGCAAGTCTTCTTCCAGATAATCGCCGATGCCTTTCACCAACGCATATTGCAGGCGCACATCCACATCCGCATGGTTTCTCCATGCCAAATGAGCATCTGCCGCCTGTGCATTTCCGGCATTCTCTTTCTCCGCCTTCAGCTTTTCCGCCACCTCTATCAACCGCTCGGCAGCATCGGCACGGCGGTTCAGCACCACGTCTTCGATACGTTCCAAAATATCGGCAGGAATATCGGTATAAAGCACCGACGATGCCGGATTGACGATACCCATATCCATGCCTTGTGCTATCGCATGATACAAGAATACGGCATGCATCGCCTCGCGGATGTAATTATTCCCACGGAAGGCAAAAGACAGGTTGCTCACTCCCCCGCTGACATGTGCTCCCGGCAGGTTCTTCCGAATCCATCCGGTTGCACGGATAAAGTCGACGGCATAATTATTATGTTCTTCCATCCCCGTAGCTACCGCCAGCACGTTGGGGTCGAAGATGATGTCTTGCGGCCGGAAGCCTACTTGCTCCGTCAAAATCCGGTACGCACGGCTACACACTTCTATCTTCCGCTCGTAGGTATCCGCTTGCCCTTTCTCATCAAAAGCCATGACAATAACCGCCGCGCCATATTGCTTGACCGTACGGGCATGTCCGATAAAGGCATCTTCGCCTTCTTTTAATGAAATGGAATTGACAATGCCTTTGCCCTGCACGCATTTCAGTCCGGCAAGTATCACATCCCACTTGGACGAGTCTATCATAATAGGTACGCGCGCGATATCGGGTTCCGATGCGATGAGGTTCAGGAAGGTGGTCATCTCCTGAGCGGCATCCAGCAAACCGTCGTCCATATTGATGTCAATCACCAACGCTCCGTCCTCCACCTGCTTGCGGGCGATGGACAAAGCTTCCTCGTATTTTTTTTCATTAATCAACCGAAGGAACTTGCGCGAGCCTGCCACATTACACCGCTCGCCTACGTTGACGAAATTGATTTCGGGCGTAACTTCCAGCAATTCCAAGCCCGAAAGCCATAAATACTTCGAAGCATCGACCCGTTGATGCGGTTTTCTGCCTTCCACCAGCGAAGCAAACCGCCGGATATAGGCTTCGGTCGTTCCGCAACATCCACCGATGATGTTCACCAAGCCCTCATCGATGTACTCTTTTACTTCCCCCTCCATTTCTTCGGGAGTCTGGTCGTATTGTCCCAGCGTATTGGGAAGCCCGGCATTGGGATATGCACTGATATAATAAGGCGCGCGGCGGGCAAGTTGCTCCAGAAATGGTTTCAATTGACGGGCACCGAACGAACAGTTCAACCCAATAGAGAAGATATCGGCATGCTGCACCGAAGCCAGGAATGCGTCAAGCGTTTGTCCCGAAAGGGTACGTCCGCCCGTATCCGAGACCGTGACCGAAAGCATCAGAGGCACCTTGCGTCCGCATCGCTCCATCGCCTGTTCTGCGGCACAGATAGCCGCCTTCGCATTCAAGGTATCAAAAATGGTTTCTATCAGAATCGTGTCTACCCCACCTTCCAGCAATGCCGTCATCTGTTCCAGATAAGCCCCGGCAAGCCCGTCGAAAGTCAGGGCACGGTAAGCAGGATTGTTCACATCGGGACTCATCGAGCAGGTCTTGTTGGTAGGGCCTACCGACCCTGCCACCCAACGCGGCTTCTCCGGATTCTTTGCCGTATATTCATCGGCAAGCCGGCGTGCCAGACGTGCCGCCTCACGGTTGATTTCCGCACAATACCCTTCCAAATGATAATCTGCCATCGACACACGGGTGGCATTGAAGGTATTGGTCTCGATAATATCGGCACCTGCCTCCAAGTATTTACGGTGGATATCTGCTATCACATCCGGACGGGTCAGGCACAACACATCGTTGCACCCTTTCAACATGCCGGGCACCTCGCGGAACCGTTCTCCACGAAAATCCTCTTCTGTCAGTCCGTATTGCTGAATCATGGTTCCCATCGCCCCGTCCAGCACCAAGATACGTTCGTTTATCTGTTCTTGTATTGTTTTCATTGCTTCTTTTCTTAGGAACTAGTTGACTAGGGACTAGGTGACTAGGTTATAAATACAATTAGCGAAACTATTCAAAATCTAGTCCCTAGTACCTAGTCAACTAGTCCCTAAAATTATCGTTTAAACATCCGGTCCATCATCCGCTTGTCTTCTTTCTCCTTCAGGCTCTGGCGCTTATCGTATTGCTTCTTTCCTTTGGCAAGGGCGATGACCACCTTTGCCAGCCCCTTCTCGTTGATATACATACGGGTAGGCACGATAGTGAATCCCGGCTCTGCCGAAGTGCGTTCCAGCTTGCGAAGCTCTTTCTTTGTAAGCAGGAGCTTGCGGTCACGCCGTGCCGCATGATTGTTGTACGAACCGTAAAAGTATTCGGCGATGTGCATGTTCTTCACCCACAACTCGCCGCGCGAAAAGAAACAGAACGTATCGACCAGGCTCGCCTTGCCCTGACGGATAGACTTGATTTCGGTACCCGTCAGCACGATGCCTGCCGTATAAGTGTCGATAAACTCGTAATCGAACGAGGCACGTTTGTTTTTGATATTTATGTTGCTTGCGTTTGTTTTCATCAGTTCAAAATTACAGATAATTGATTAAACAGATATTCTATCAATGCCGGACAAATCAGTATAACAAGTGTGGCCACAATGGTAAATGCCATCTGCTGCCGTTCGGGTACTTCCAGCCAGCGACGCACTCCCTCGAACACCACCACGAGGGTATAGATTTGCAATATCCAGTGGAGCAAGTCGATAGACACCAGCCCGCTGATGATGTCGAGCACGAACGTGACTACCATCGAATAGCCCACGAACACCAGCATCTTTCCGTATGCGTCACCCCGTTTCAGCCAGCCCATGCCCAGCTTGTTGAGCAGATAGGCAGACAGAAAGAAACCGCCGAACAACGCCACCGCTACGGCACAACACCGCGTAAGTGCCAACTGGAACATCAGCGAGGAAAAATCTCTCCCGATGAACGTACCGATAAACTCCGACAACCCGCACAGCCCGATAAGCGGATAAACAAATCCCGACTGGATGTCGCGTGCACCTCCACGCTCCATTATCTTGTCCCAAGCCTCTCCCGGTGCCGAAAGCAGGGAGACGATTTGATGAAATAATCCTTTATACATAGTCACTTCTCTCTTCTTAGGATGCAAATGTACAAAAAAAGTGCTAAAAATAAAGCCGGGCACCCAAATGCCCGGCTTTATTTTTATTTCTTTGCACTTTGGGATGAAAAAAATCATCTCTTGCCGCGAAGCAACTTGGATATCCCCTTGCTTCCCGATAATGCTTCATTAAATTCGACAATCTTCTGATAGTCAAGCTCTGCCTTTCCTTCCAAAACCAGATTATCGGCATAACTTACGTCTTTCGTATTCTGTTCGAATGAAATCGTTATCTTGTCTGGACGCTTGCTGTACTTTTCCTGATAACGTGCCATGGCATCGATAATATTGAAGTGCCACCATCCTCCCGAAAGCTGGGTAAACTCATCATCCTCTTCCACATTCAGCATCTTATGACGCAGATAAAGAGTCATGCCGCTTTCCGAAAAATCCTTGTCGGCATCATAATACAAGGCAAACTCGTGTTGGGCCATCTCCGCTTCGCGTTGCTCCAAATCATTTGTGTCCACTTCTTTACGCACAAAAAGCTCTATCGGAAGGAAGATATCGTCCTGTTTATAAAAAAAGTCGTATGGCTTATTGCCAGAATCCAATACCACATCGGATATCGGCGCATTGGCATCGCCTTCAGCCGGAGACTGAGGAAGCCACTGCCCCTCCCTTATCAGCGAATAGCCATAAACATTCGCATCAACCTCTCCACCCGACATGTCCTGTCCGTAATCGTACGAATAATACAGCTGAATATAATCGGAAGCCCACGGCAGGTCTTCCAAATCCTGCGGATTTAACGGAGCAACCTTATACCCCATCTGGCTGGTATAAGTACCGGTTAAAGCATCTTTCTTTACTATTTCATAATACGACACCGTTGTACTGTTATCTCCACCATCCAAGCATGAAGTAACCCCCAACATAAGACCCAATCCTGCAACAAGCAGTCCATATTTCATGTGTTTCATATACTATTCCTTTACAAATTCAAATTCGGGTTAGCGCCTACAAAGATGCAGAAAACCCTGCACTTTTCAAAATAAAAGCCGGACAAATATTGCCCGGCTATACTTAGGTAATATTGATTATTCTTCAGTTTCCGACATATCAGGCAAATATTGTTTTTCTATAGTAATTGTCTGAGAAGTCTTCTTATCGGGATCCGATGTTGCAGAATTAGTATTATACATTTCATATTCCAATTCAAGACGTGTCGGATATTCATTTTGATTATTATTTCTATATGCGGATATTATTGATGCTAAATCAACAAATACATATTCACCATATTGGACATTATAATCTTGTCCCCAATTTTCATCTGTCATATCAGCATTAGTAATGCGATAACGGATATGCAATCTAAGTGTTCCATTAGCAACACCTTCTTCTGTAGAATCATAATAAACCGCTAAACGATGATTAGGAAGTTCCGAATCTAAATTTGAAGTTGTAGTTCCTTTTTTGAGATTAAAATTCGGTGCCATAATCAAAAATTCAAAAGCTCCCCATACGGCACATCCATTCGATGGAATACCATATAATGCAACAGTTTCCTCTTCTGCGGGAACAGGGGATAATGCCGCATTCATCTCTCTCAAATAAACAGGATCTTGTAATAATGTGATATCTGCAGATGTTGATTCTTGCGTCAATGTACTGGTATCTATTTCAAAATAAAGAAATGCCAAACGCGAAGTAGGAGAAGTAGTCAATGTTGTAGTTGGTATATATTGAAAACCTGATGGATCTTCAAATGTAGTATACCCCATTGAAGTTCTTACTTTAAGAAAAGATGTTGCTGAACTCGGTCCAGGTTCTCCACTATCCAAGCAAGAAGTAAATCCCAACATTGTTGTCAATGCCATAGCCAGCACGCTCAATTTAAACTTTTTCATGTTCTTCCTTTTTTATTTGATTTTGCAATTAATTTGATAAACTTTTTAGCTAGAATGCAAAGATGCTGAAAATACTGCATCGGTTTACGTTTTTTAACGTATATTTTTCAACCAATCATCTTCACTGCTCCATACACCTATCTTCATCGCCTGATGAAAGTACGTGCACCGGCACTTACACCTATATGCAAGGCCCCACGAAAGCACATAGCCAATGCTTCATGCTTCACTCTTCATCCTTCACTATTTCGGCAAACTGCTCTAAGTGCTCGTCTACATACCGCGCCACCTGCCCGGTCACCTCCTCCTCCATTTCTGCAAACCGCTCTTCCAGGTCATCGAACACTTCGTAACGCTCGTACATCGCCATAAACTCATCTTCGGTACACTCGCGCTCCAGGTCCTCGCGGTTTTCCTCGTAAATCTTCCGCGCCGCGTATACCAGCTTCGAAAACTCCTTCGCCCCCATCAGGCGCATCGCCTTCGCAAAAGGGTTGAGAAAGATGTAAGGACCGTATCCGTTCTGGATAAGTTGTACAAAACCGCCCTCGCCCACTTCTTCGCAAAACAGGCGGTATCCCAAAAGCGTATGCTGCCATCCGTTGAGCAAAGGCATCGTGCCGGCATCGATTTGCCCGCCCGTCACTTCCAGATAGCGGTCGGTAAACACTTGCAAAAACTCGTCCATCCCTTCGCCCGCCGCCTGGCGCAACGCTTCATCGCTTACTGTAATCTTCTTTTCTTCCATATCTTCTATACATTTTAAATTCACCACAAAGTACAAAGAGGTGCACGGAGGAATACATAATCTACTATTTCCCGATTAACGAAATACGATTAAAAATATGCGAATCAAGAGTTACACAGGAGTTACCACTTCGTTCAGGAGTTAAAGGTCCATAGCCTTGCTTCTGAAACCGGCGCAATAAGGTATTGGCATCTAACTCCCTTTTAACTCCTGATTGGCATTAAATAGTAAATAGTAAATTGCCCAATCGTAAATTAAAAGACCCCTGTGTGCCTCTGTGGTGAATCGAATCACGAGGCAAAGATACAGCTTTCCCCTCACATACGAAAAAGATTTTGCCAAGTTGACATTACAAAACGGCACTTCCCATAAAAAATATCATTAAAAAGCAACAAAAAGTTCGTCCCGATACGTTGCACAAATCAAGAAAACGACTAACTTTGCGTGCGGATTCGGAGAAGACACTCCTCCCGAACACCGCGTTTGACTACTAATTTTTTATTACTCAATAAAACGTAACGAATATGACTTATTCACACGAAGTTGAACACATGTGTTGTGTCGCAAAAGGACCCAATCACGGTCCGGCTCCCATTCCTGAAGAAGGGAAATGGATTCAGGCAAAAGAAATCAAAGACATTTCAGGACTGACCCACGGTATCGGCTGGTGCGCTCCGCAGCAAGGAACCTGCAAGCTGACCCTGAACGTAAAAGAAGGCGTCATCGAAGAATGTCTGGTAGAAACCATCGGTTGCTCGGGCATGACTCACTCTGCTGCCATGGCATCTGAAATCCTTCCGGGCAAGACCATCCTGGAAGCATTGAACACCGACTTGGTTTGCGACGCTATCAATACGGCTATGCGTGAACTGTTCCTGCAGATTGTTTACGGCCGTACTCAGTCAGCTTTCTCAGAAGGCGGCTTGGTAATCGGCGCAGGACTGGAAGACCTGGGCAAAGGTCTCCGCAGCCAGACCGGTACATTGTATGGTACAAAAGCCAAAGGTACCCGTTATCTGGAACTGACCGAAGGTTATATCACCCGTATGGCTCTTGACAAAGACAACCAAGTTATCGGTTATGAATACGTTCACATGGGCAAGTTCATGGAACAAGTGAAGAAGGGTGTTGACGCTAACGAAGCGTTGAAAGCTGTTACCGGAACTTACGGCCGCTTCAAACCCGAACAAGGCGCAGTTAAATATATTGACCCACGTAAAGAATAATAGGAGGACACAGATTATGATTAGACCAGTACAGTTTGAAAGTCAAGACCGTCGTATGAAGCAGATTCTGGCTGCATTGAACGAAAACGGCATCAAAGACATTGAAGAAGCTAACAAGATCTGTGACGAAGCAGGCCTCGACCCCTATCTGACTTGTCAGGAAACACAAGGTATCTGTTTCGAAAATGCAAAGTGGGCTTATGTGGTAGGTTGCGCCATCGCACTGAAGAAAGGCTGCAAGAACGCTGCTGACGCAGCCGAAGCTATCGGTATCGGCTTGCAGGCATTCTGTATTCCGGGCTCTGTAGCAGACGACCGTAAGGTAGGTCTGGGTCACGGAAACCTGGCAGCCCGTCTGCTCCGCGAAGAAACACAGTGCTTTGCTTTCCTGGCAGGCCACGAATCATTCGCCGCAGCCGAAGGTGCTATCAAGATTGCCGAAATGGCAAACAAAGTCCGCAAGAACCCGTTGCGCTGCATCCTGAACGGTTTGGGTAAAGACGCCGCTATGATTATCTCTCGTATCAACGGCTTCACATACGTTCAGACGAAGTTCGATTACTTCACCGGTAAACTGAACATCGTAAACGAAACTCCGTATTCAGACGGTCCGCGTGCGAAAGTAAAATGCTACGGTGCCGACGATGTTCGTGAAGGTGTAGCTATCATGTGGCACGAAAACGTAGACGTATCTATTACAGGTAACTCTACTAACCCGACCCGCTTCCAGCATCCGGTAGCAGGTACATATAAGAAAGAACGTGTACTTGCCGGCAAGCCTTACTTCTCAGTAGCATCAGGTGGCGGTACAGGCCGTACACTTCACCCGGACAACATGGCTGCAGGTCCTGCTTCTTACGGTATGACCGACACGATGGGCCGTATGCACTCAGACGCTCAGTTCGCAGGTTCTTCATCAGTTCCCGCACACGTAGAAATGATGGGATTCCTCGGTATCGGTAACAACCCGATGGTAGGATGTACCGTAGCTTGCGCTGTGAATGTGGCTTTGGCTCTGAATAAGTAATATAAGTTACTATACATAGATAAGAGGCTGTCTCAAAAAACTAGAGATGGCCTCTTTTTCTTTTTTATATAGCTACTACAATTTTAAGAAAAACTCCCATATATAATCCCATTCGCAAAAATGCTGCAATTAAGAAGCTGTTTTGAATTTATCGTGCGA